>Ga0209700_101981_pt1 | contig 42391 bp, 15 predicted proteins | sample SiratroredBW_FD_187528 | JGI IMG/M metagenome (GOLD analysis project Ga0209700, IMG submission 187528) | Root nodule microbial communities of legume samples collected from California, USA - Siratro red BW (SPAdes) (version 2) | ecosystem: Host-associated > Plants > Roots > Nodule | place: USA... | reverse complement strand
ATAAGTATTGTTAATTCTTTATATCACAACTGATGTTTTGGAAGGATTTCTTTAAAACATGCTTGAGAGTACGAATATTAGTATAAAATAAATTCTTGTTGAACTCATATATATATATATATATATGTGTGTGTGTGTATGTATATATAACAGATATGATTTAAAGTATGAGATCATTAATGTAAAAATTAATAAATTTATTAAATATTAATTTGTGATTAAATAATACTTTTAAACTATTTCATCTTAAGATTGCGAGTCCTCGAATTCCGATGACAGTAAGATTGAGCACCCATTTGTGTTCATCCCTCAAGGAGGGGAATAAGTATGAAAATATTTTGAAAAGTTAAATTAGAAATGAAGAGAGTGGAAACAAAACATAAATGTAGTTATGGTTTTAGGACGAAGTTGCCATGATGTTGCATTGATCCATCAAATTCACCTATTCATCATCCATGAGTGTAAATGAAATTTGATGGGAATAGGAAGAAGATCAGGGTACTGAACCCCACCTGTAAGTAACACTTATTGAGAAAAGAAGAAGAAGAGAAGAAGAAGAGAAGATCCAAACAAAAAAAAAAGTTCTTGGGAATTTAGGAAGAAGGACCACACTAATAAACTAGGGTATGGGAAGGATGACGAATGATAAAAGGTTAAGCATATGTAGCCAAAGGCAACACAACTTTGTTACCTTTCTTTGAGGAACTAATGTAGCATGATAAGTCACTTTCTCTCAAACTTTCTTCCCTACAATTTATGTGGCTGCTCTTCTATACTAAGGATAACTTAGCCACTGAAGTACTTCGGATATTCAATGTGTTTACAATAAATTAATATAACATTATCTTCACACACAATACCAAGTCAAATTTTATTAATACAGTGAATCAGTCTGATGAAATCAATAAAATATATACAATATTTTAAGAATTTCTAAGTTATAAATTATAAATCAGTAATTTCTAACTTATTTGATGTTGTTATTACTATTACTTATATTTTAATCTTAATTTCATTTTATCTATTATTATATATTTTAACTTTATAAACATAATTAATTATTACACTACTTTAGTATTTATTGAGTTAAATTTTAACTTTTTTTATGCAGTACAAATTTAAAAACATTGCATTTTATGATGTTAAGTGAAGATGATACACAATAAAAATTGAAAAAAAAAGTAAATTCATTATAATAGTAGTTTAAATTAAAAATAAAAAATTAATTTTTTTAAAATAAATCAATATTTAATTTGATTAATATTTATTAGATTAACTCATTTAAATAAAATAATTTTTCAAGTAAAAAAATATACAACTTTTAGAAAATAAATGAAAATATTAAAATTTTTAATAAAAAATAATTATTTTAAAAAAATCTAAACTTATATATATAATATTTTTTTAAAAAACATAAATTTTATTTATATAATAAATATATGTAATTATATTCTTATTTATATTTATTAACTAGTCTTTTAGCTATTCTGCCAAATATTTCTAATTCAATAAATTAGTTTATTAATTCAAAACTTGTATTAGAAACTTTTTTACTACCAATTAACGTATCAACTAGTTTTGCCAATCAAACTTAACAAATTATTTCATCCGTTCCAATTTGATTTAAATTATATTTTTGTGAATTGTATTAGATTTTATTTAGTGTATCAAATTAAAATTATAATTGAGTTGATTAATAAACATATGAATTTTTCGATGAATCCAATCTAACCAAACTATCTCAACTTTATAATAAAGATATAATATAATGTATTATATATTTGTATAATAATTTTATTAAAATAATAGTTTTATATTTTATCATGCGACTATTATTATGCATGTATGCATTATTAGGATGGTTAAAAGAAGTTAAAACCATAGGTTAAGTTAGGACCATCTAGATTAAACAACAAATGAATTTCATGATAAGTCAATGTTTCAGACTTGACCGCTTTACCGGTCAAGGTCAAGTCACAGTAGATTATACTATGCACCTTTCTACTAAAATTACACTATAAATCTTGTAGTACTACAAGGTCCAAAGCCAATTTGCTAACCACACCCCACCAAATCTCACCTCAACTCACTATCCTTTTTAGTTCAGTCATCAAAACCACACCACATACACAGTAGTAAAAAAAAAAAAAAAAGAGACATTTAACACACAATATTAATTATTAATAATATTTTAATCTAAATTTGATGATTTATTAATCTAAATTTGATGAGAATCTAAATGATTAATAAATATATTTTTATATTTATGTAAAATATATTTTAAGAAAACTGAAATATCTTTTAAAAGTTAATTTAAACAAAAATTATATTAAGCAAATATTCTCAAATTTCTTTAAAAACATTCATCTTCTTTTAATTTTAAACCATTTTTTTTATATTTTCTTAATTTGTAGTCAACTTCTCTTTCATCAAATTTAAAACAATTTTTTTAACTTTTATATGAGCTTCAAATATTTCTAAATTATTTATATATTTAATAATACAAAATTTGTTTTCAAAAAATACATTATTATGACATTTTTCTAAAAATTAACACTTAACAAATTTTATTTTTTCTTGAAAGATACCTTTATTAGATAATTTTTGGAGTCAAATTAATAATTCATATTATATTTCTTTAACTCGTTTTAACAAATTTTATACATTATAAATATTTTCGTAGCCTTATTATTATTAGGAAACATTTTGAAAAATTATTAACTCAACTCAACCAAATTATAATTAAGCTAGATTGCTAAATAAATTTGAACATATTACTAAATTTAATTGAGTTAGGTACAAGATTAAATTAAACTTGCTCTAGCCGGCGATTTACACTCTGAGCTATAACCTGCGATAACCTGCGACAAAAATAAGAAGAAACAAACAGTAATTTGTGTATGTGCTTTAATGTAATGTCGATAAATTTGTTTTTGTTTTCAAATAACCTAAATGTAGAATTGCATCAATGATGAAGAGAGGGAATTAACTTATTTCCACCTAAAAGAGTTGCTTATTAATGGAGTAATTATTAGCATAGACGCGCTTCAATACAGAAGGGCTTTATTGAAACCACGCTGCGAAAGCAACAGGAATCTTTTTAATAGGTAAGTTTCTTGGTCCAAATCTCCTATAATCATTAAAATTAGACTCCAATACTACACGCTCCTTTTTTCTAAGTTAAAAACTGTACGTTTCTTTTGAACTAACTATGATACATCTTTTTAGCGCGCATTTAAATTTCTTTATTGTTATAAGAAATTCCTAAACTTATTGACAGAAAATTTATTATAACATTAAATGCGTTTTGAAAAAAGTAGAGTGTTCACATAATTTTGAACTTTCTCCACATTGAAACACATGTTTCACGTATTTCCTGTATGTCTCTCTAATGATCTGCGATTTTAATAGGTATGCTTAAGAAATGAAAAATTATTGATAATCTCGTTGGGATGTAATAAAGTTATTATTGAAGTATATTCATAATAATATTATTAAATAACATACTTTTAAGATTTTGTGATTGTGTTAGGGATGGAAATAAATTATATGGAAGGCTCCTTCAGTCAAAACTCATTATATAGAATTAATTTATAAAGTTGAGTATGTGGAAAAGTCAAAGGGAGAAAATATAAAAAAAATATTTTATAACAACAAGACATTAATCATACTTAAACAAGGAATTAAGGAATTAACTTATATTTAATCCAAAATCTGAAATTTTAAGATATTATATTTGTGGATTTTTTTATTTATATATTACTTAATTTTTTTTATTTTTATGTAAGGATTTACACTCACACTTGGATATTTAACCAGACTTGGACTTAAATTCTAGTATCTTAATATGAGTCATTTAGAGTTTATTCTAATAGAGATAATAGAGATTTGAGTGTATCATATTATCTGTTATCAGACTCTCCTCAATTCTTATGCTTGATATTCTCAACATGAACACAAGATATCTTTTCTTAAGAAGTGTGTTAAAGATCTCATATTAACTAGAGATAAAACCAATTTACAATATACACTAAAAATCCTAGTTTTAGTGACATAAATATTCATCATTGTAAATTATAAAAGTGTCATTGTTAATATCTTGTGACAATAATTGAATTGTCACTAGTACTCTTGTCATTATTAATCTATATGACATTTCTAATTCAGGATTACTCATTCTTCTTCTAATGGTTGATATTTCTCGCTAACATTTGGTTGCAAAACATTTGACAGTAGAAGAATTTATTGGGCTAAAAGAGGGATTCAAGATTATGAATACAAACAACAGAGGCAAAATAAACATTCACTAGATCTTTCATGTTGCAATAGACTGAAATCAAATCAATATCTCAATTAAACAGAGAATCACAATTAAATAGAGAATCACTCTTCAAAGTGAAAACAAAATTCACTTAACACTTTAATTTCATATTACAAGCAGTTTGAACATCAGTGCTCGATGTGAGCAATGGTCATTTGCCCCAATCAATTGAAGATAGAAAAACGTAAAATGTTTGATTTATATGAAATAATGTTACCTTTCATGATAGGATTTCAGGGATGACTCTCAATGTTTCCTTCCTAACCAAAGTTTGAGTTCTCTGATTCTTTAACTCGTCACTGGTTCAGGACGCGACGAAGCTATTTAACAAAGTCACTAATTCATGGACAAAGATGCAAAATACAAAATCCTTCTTAGTCAATGCTTCTTAGTGGTAGGGTATGCGTGGGAGATTTAATCATATTTAGGAAAGAGGACTTGCATTTAGGGTTGGGTATGGTTGCAATTTTGAAATCAAGAATTGAGTTTGAGAGTTGGGAATAACCTTAAGAAGGCAGGCTTGGGTTTAGGATTGGGTATGGGTGCAACTTCAAAATTGAGTAGTTGGGTTTGAGATTTGGGAACGGTTAGATTAGACTAATTGAAAGCGGCAAAAGTTTTGTGAAGATCTCTTTAGATGGGGAAACACACAATATCTGGAAAATTGAAAGCGGTAAAAAGTTTTTGTGTAGATATCATTAGATTGGGAAACACATAGTATCTGAAAGTTTGAAAGCAAAAAATGTTTTGTGAGGATATGTGAGAGGGCCAAGTAAATGTGAAAAAAATATTAATTAATATACTAGTAATTATATTTATTAATTTAATTTAATAAATTAAAATTTGAAATATAATTATATTGAATCTTTAATTATCAAAAAGACATAATTTAATATAATAGAAAAGGTAGCAGCAGAATAGAATTATCACAGTCTGTTAATATTATTAAAATCTTTGTAGGGAATATTCACTAAAATTTATCAAGATCTAGAAGATACATTCCTCCAATATATACTAGGATATTTATATTGTTATAATGAATGTTAATAAATAAAATTTATATATTTATTCATATCTTCTTATAAAGTAACATCTTTCTCTTGTTTTATTTCAAATATACTATCTATTATTAAAATATATGCAAAGATAAATGATAAGTAATTTGGTTATAACTAACAGAGTAACAAATTTATCTTTGAAAATTTTAAGATAAACTAAAGAACTTAAGTATTGATTATCTAAAGAGTATTTACTTAATCTTTTTATTGGGTACTCATATACTTATATTCTTAAATCTTTTTTTTTGAATATTTTTGATAGAAAAATCTGTATTCAATATTTCTCAACAACTCAATAACCATTGTTCAAATCTTGAAATACTTGTCATGATCTGCACTAAAAATGTGTGATACGCCCTATTTTAATGTAATGCATATTTGGATCTTAATATGTATGCTTAAGAAATGAAAAAATATTAAAAATCTCATTGGGATGTACTAAAGTTATTCTTGACATATATTGATAATAATATTGTTAAATAATATATTTTTAAGATTGTGTTGGATAGGAAAATAAATTATATTCAAAGCTCTTTCAGCCAAATTTCATTTTATATAAATGGAGAAATCTTATTTCATATAATTAATTTTGTAAATTTGAGTTCCATTTAAATTGTAACATTTTAATGAGTTATTTAGAGTTTATTTTAGTTGAGATTTATATGTATTATATTACTTGTTATTAGATTCTCTCTAATTTTTATTTTTGATATTCTCAACATGAATATGAGATATTTTGGAATGAGAAGTATGTTGAAAATCTAAAAAAAAAAAAAACTAATTTATAATATTATAAATAAAGATATTTTATAAGTTTGAACTACATCTTTTACCTTAATCAGGGTTAGGGTTTAGGATTCAGTGTTAGGGTATAGGTTCAGGATTCAGGGTTTAGAATTAGGATTTAGGATTATGGTTTAGGGTTTAGGGTTAGAGTTTAGGGTTAGGGTTCAGGATTAGGCTTATGGTTTAAGATTTAAGGTTAAGGTTTAGGGGATATGGTTTTAGGGTTAGGGTACATGGTTATTGTTAGGGTTTAGGATTCAAGGTTAGGATTAAGGTTCAAGATTTAAGGTTAGGGTTTAGGGTTTAAGGTTATGGGTAGGGAGAGGTTTAGGGTTTAGGATTAGGATTCATGGGTTAGGGTTAGGGTTATGGGTTAGGGTTAGGGTTAGGGGTTAGTGTTTAGGGTTTTGGGTTCAGGATTATGGTTTAGAGTTTAGGATTAGGGTTTAGGGTTAATGTTTAGGGTTAAAGTTTAGGGTTTAGAGTTAATGGTTGGGGTTATGGTTTAGGGTTTAGGTTATGATTTAGGGTCAGTGTTTAGGGTTATAGTTAGGATTTATTGTTAGGGTCAGGGTTAGTGTTAGGGTTCAGGATTTAGGGTTATAATTATGGTTTAGGTTTAGGGTTAGGGTTGAGGGGTTAGGGTGAGGGTTTAGGGTTGATGGGTTAGGGTGAGGGTTTAGGGTTAGGGTATATGGTTGTGGTTAGGGTTAGGGTTTAGGGTTTGGGATTAGTGTTATGATTTAGGTTTAGGGTTACGATTTAGGGTTAGGATTATGGTTTATGGTTAAGATTTAGGGTGAGGGTTAGGTTTAGGGTTAGGGTTTGTGTTTAGGGTTTGTGGTTATGGTGTAGGGTTAGGGTTAGGGTTATGATGAGGGTTATGGGTTGGGTTTGAGATTAGGATTTAGGATTTAAGATTTGGGATTTAGGGTTAGGGTTAAAGTTTAGGTTTAGGGTAGTGGTAGGGGTTAGTTAGGGTTTGTGGTTAGGGTTAGAGTTAGGGTTCAGGGTTTGGGTTAGTAGTACGGTTAGGATTTAGGGTTATGGTTTAGGGTTTAGGGTTTAGGGTTGGGGTTTATCGTTAATGTTAGGCTTAAGGTTATGATTTAAGGTTAGGGGTTAGGTTGAGGGTTATGGTTTAGGTTTAGGTTTAGGGTTTATGGTCTTGGAAATAAGGTTTATGGTTATGATTTAGGATTAAGGTTTAGAGTTTAAATGAAGCAGTAACCAATGTACAATTATAATCTTTTACTAGCTAATACTCAATGATATTCTAGGAAACATTTAATATAATTATTTTAAATAATATTTAAATTATGATTTATGATACTTATCGTTAAATATTAAAATTTAAATATATTTTTATAGATATATTATATTTTTTAATCTTCTATGTCTTACTTATGGATTAGGACAATACTAAACAAAATTATGCTTTATTTGAAAAATCATAATAGTTAAACTTTCTTTTAACTTTCTCGTTCGACCAATTGTGCCTTTTAAGAGTTTAATTTACTTGTTATCTTACAATTTTATGTTGTTCTATATTTTTCTTTTAAAGCTACTTCGAAAATTTACAATTTATGACGATACAGTAAACACCATGAATCAATAATAAAAAGGAAAAATTATATCCAACGTAAATAAATTTTAGCTATTTTTATTATAATTAATTAGCAAAAACATATTTTCCATTTTTTTATGATAATAAAAAAATAAATATTGTAATAATTATTGAAATAAAAAAATATTGGTAAAGTTTATATTCAAATAATAAAAAATGTTAAGCGCTTACAAAATATATAATAAAAAAAAGTTATTTTTTTTAATTCTTAATGGTTAGATAACTTGTTGACAAATAATAAAATAAAAAAAGAATTATATTCATAAAGGTAACTACATAATGCATGAAAAAAAAGCGAAATAACCTTCTTTATAAATAGTTACAAAAATTATAGATGATATTATTGTAAAAATTGAATTTTTATTTCAATTTTTTCTTATTATTTATATTTGTGTTTGTTGCTTTGATATAGTATTTTTTTGACAAATATTTCTTCTAATTTATTGGATCCAAAACTAATTTAATTTATGCTAATATGAATGTCACTTATCCAAAATTTTTTTATATATTAAAAATTCAACATGAATTTCTTATACATATGTTATGCACAATCAGTGAGAGTAAAATATTTTTTTATATAATACCGGTAATATTGAAAATCTCGATCAAATTATTATATATTTTATATTATAATTTTAATGTTATTAATTATAATTATTTTTTTATATAATGATGTCAGGTATCTGATTAAGGAAGAATTTTTCTTGAATAGACAAATAATCTGTATCAAGAATCATAAATAAAAATATTATTTAAGTTTTTCATTATATATAATTTTATGACTGAAAATAAAATATTTATAATATTTTAAAATATGGTTTCAACATGTAAATTTTGTTACTTATATCATTTTAGCTTGAAACTGTGGAATTGGTTACTTTTAAGAATGTTAAATTCAATTTTAAATATTAAAATTTTAAATCTTTGTCTTTCACCTTTTTAATTTCTTTTAAGATTTATTAATATTAAAAAATCTCAAAAAAATAAAATTAACGGGGTGTAAAATTCCAGGTAGAAACATCGAAAACTAAATATTTGCATCGCAGAGATATTACAAACTGTCAAGAAGTAACAGAGCTTATACTTATATAAAACTGTGGAAACGTAACAAGGAGAATAAACCTTCGGAAAGTAAATACAGGTTGTAAAACTGCAGGTAAGTTTCATAATCCGTTAAGGACACTTATTCTAGCCAGGTAAATACAAATTACAGGTAATACGCATGTGAAGATACTAAATATAAATCCAGCTAAATACATTTTTTTCTTGTGGTTCCAAAATGCTTAACTCTAGTGGTTAAAGGAAAAAATGCTTTGAATTTCAGGCTTTACTTAATGACATTTATCATATCATCTATATCAACTTTGGCATGCCTTAAGGCTCCACTCAGTAATCCACGCTTTTCAGAAAGGACTCTTTGTTTTGGGCTACAATGCTATGTTCCTGTTTCTTTTTTGGTTTCTCTGAGTTATTTTCTACTGTACCAAAAACATTTCAAATTTGGCATGATTACATTTTGTGTCAATCCTAATACAGATCGCCCTCATATAGACCCACTTTGCCACAAATCAGACAGATTGAAAATCCTTTTGTGGGTCCTCCCAAGAAATATAAAAATGTTTCTGTTTTATTTCTGTCAAACATCTTAAGTCTCCAAGCCTGATAATGCACTTAGAAAAAGATTCCAGGTTTAAATTACTTACAATTATTGATGACTGCATTTTGTGCTTTAGCGTCTCCATATTCTATGCTTATTTTTTTTTTTAATAAAAAACTTAAATAAGCTCAGATATTCAATATAAGATTAAATTTTTTGAGTATTTAGTATGTTTCAAATTAAATATCTGATAAATTACAAAAAATTTTATTGAATTACTGAAAAAATATGTTTATTTATATCTCATCTACACATTTTTCCTATCATAAATGTTTTGGTAAGATAACTGAAAAAATTTAATGCATATAATTAATCCACTAAAGTCAGTTTTTCCACGGTGAAGTATAAATCATCGAGATTTTAGAATCTGATGTTATGTGTAAATTTATAATGGGAAAGTCTGGTATGAGTCCAAGTTTGGTGCTTTGCTTTGTTGTATTCTTGTTGGTTGTTGAACAAATGTCAAATGAAATCAGATCAGATGCACAATTTATAATCTTATTTAGTTCCAGTTTTTAAAACTATCATCTAATCACTTGCAGATATATTTTACTTAAATGTTAGAAACGGAATAAAGCTTATAAGGAAAAAAGATTGATTCTTTGAAAAGGAGGGGTGCCGGCAAATGTGAAAAATTTATGAGAGGGAAACTAGAACGAGCGACAACGGGCGAAAACGGCTACATCAAATGAAAGTGAAGAGGCAAGAGTCAAACCAATTCCTCGTATTTTCCTTTTTTTCTGGTACATAAGTAAATTACCATAACAATATCATAGGATTAACCTTAGAACGAGGAAGGAAAAAATATCTTCGAGAAGCATGCCCATGTTCTAGTTTTATTCTGACAAGCTGTTTTCAATAAATCTTGTTCCTCTGCTTACATTTAAGGGTAAATTGATGCTGTGACCGGATCTTAGTGACGTATTACACCAACCCATTTGTGCCCGGATTATCCCCTAGCTATTTTTCGTTGCGTGTCTATTTGTATCAAAGTAGCGCAAGAAATTCTATTTAGTAAGATTGTGCAGAGGTGAAAGATCGAAAATTGCATGTTTCCAAATCTGGGTTTTGCTTAGCTCTTGTGCCGGGATTTCTCTTTGTTGTCTTCGCTTCTGCCCCAGTTGTGGATTCTGAGTCATTGGTTTTCACTTACAAAGCTCCAATGGTTTGAACTTTTCGTTATGAAAATTGGGGGAATGGGTATAGTTAGGACATTGATGCCGCCTCTGGATTCATGATAGTCAGGTTAGGGGTCGTAGTTGCTGCTTCCATTGCAGCCCTCACAGTCAAGCAGCTGAAGGTAAATAACTCAAAATCAGGTACTTGTGCTTATTCACCATTTTTTTTTTATTATTTTTTCACAGATTTTGATCAATTCACTTCTCAACGTGCAAAAAGATCTCATCTTGCTTCATGTTGATGACTGTTCTGTTCCTATAAATAACGCTGACCCTTTATGTTGAACCTAATTCTCTCATTGTGCTCACTTAGAACATGGAGAAGCAACGTTTGGAAAAAGTCAAGATGAGGGTACAGAACAGGACCAGGTCACTTATTCTACTGACGGTCTCACCACGAAGGTTGTGAGTATATTCGGCTGAAGTTGTAAAATTTAATTTTGTTTATGGTGGTTGTTTGGATTTCTTTTGTTTTCTTTCTTGTCTTGATATGAATGGAAGAGAATGGGAATATTTATTTACTTCTGTGAGATGATTTGGCATTGTTGCAGAGGCAAGAAGAAGAGCAAAAGGAGGTTATGTTAATTAACAGCGTAATCAATCGAACCGATGATTTTGAAGATGATATTCCTCCTGAACTGGAAAGCCTTCTGTCTGGAGAGATTGATTTTCCATCACTTGCTGAGAGGACTGATGAGGAGAAGAAAGACAAAATTTATGAAACTGATATGGCTAGCAATGCCAGTGAATTGGAACGGTTGAGGAATCTAGTGAAGGAATTGGAAGAGAGGGAAGTGAAACGTGAAGGTGAATTGCTTGAGTACTATGGTCTGAAGGAGCAGGAAGCGGATTTTGTGGAGTTGCAAAGGAAGTTGGAAAATAAGACTGCAGAAATAGATATGCTTAAAATGACCATTAATTCCTTACAGGAAGAGAGGAAGAAGCTTCAAGAAGAGCTCACAGATGGAGCTTCTGCCAAGAGAGAACTTGAGGCAGCAAGAAACAAAATCAAGGAACTGCGAAGGCAGATACAGCTTGAGGCTAACCAGGCAAAAACCCAGTTGTTGTTGCTTAAACAAAAAGTTTCCGGTCTAGTGATAAAGGAAGAAGAGGCTGTCAAGACAGATGCTGAAATTGGAAAGAAATTGAAAGCTCTGAATGACTTGGAGGTTGAAGTTGTGGAGCTTAGGAGAGAAAATAGAGAACTTCAACATGAGAAGCGAGAATTAACAGTTAAACTCAGTGCTGCTGAATCTAGAATTACAGAACTCTCCAATGAGGTCAGAGTCATAGAGTACATTTTTGGTTCTGTGGGAGTTAAACAGATGCATGAAACCAATATTTTAGAATTGCTCATAGTTGAACAAGTGTATGATAAGTTTTCAGCTACCTAAACTTATGAAAAAGTAATGAAAATCCTCAACGGTTGAAAGTAATCAAACATTAACCAAGTGAGGTTTATATAAATATAAAAGAAACTAAATCTCAAGATTTTTTCTTTATTTTTAGTTAACACCCATATGTTGTTTCTGCTGTGATCTGTTGTATGTTTACTGGTTAATGGGGATGTAACATTTAGAAGAAAATTCTTTTGAAGATGCATGTGGATATCAATTATTTTATTAATTGAAAATTACTTGTTAAAAAAATGTTGGAAAAAGTTGTATAGTTCTTTCATGATAGTGATTAGATTTATATATTTTACACGTGATGAATATAGTTCCATTTTGAGATGCTTTGCCTCGAACTGCAGAATGAAATGGTTTCCAAGGCAAAAGAGGAGGTCAGTATCCTGAGGCATGTGAATGAAGACTTGCTAAAGCAAGTAGAAGGACTCCAGATTAATAGGTTCAGTGAAGTTGAAGAGCTTGTATATCTTCGTTGGGTCAATGCATGCTTAAGGTATGAGCTGAAGAATTACCAGGCACCTCCTGGAAAATTATCAAGCCGTGATCTAAACACAAGTCTCAGCCCAAAATCACTAGAGAAGGCTAAGCAGTTAATGTTAGAATATGCGGGATCGGAGCATGGACAAGGTGATACAGATCTTGATAGTTACTTCTCTCATACCTCTTCACCAGGCAGTGAAGATTTTGAAAATGCTTCTTCCATTGATAGCTTTATGACTAAACATAGTAGTGTTAGCAAGAAAACTAGCTTAATCCAAAAGTTGAAGAAATGGGGCAAAAGCAAAGACGATTCGAGTGCTCTTTCACCACCAGCCAGATATCTTTCAGGTGGCTCTCCTAGCAGGATGAATGTGAGTAATAGACCCAGGGATTCCCTGGAATCCTTGATGCAAAGGAATGCTGGTGATTCTGTAGCCATCACTACCTTTAGACAGAATGATCAGGAACTTTCTAATTCTCCTGAAACTCTGGCTCTTCCTAACATAAGAAGAGTTTCATCCTTTGAATCCTTAAATTCTGTTGCATCTTCATTCCAATTGATGTCTCAGACAGTTGTTGGGCATCTGGATGGAAAGTATCCTGCATATAAAGACCGTCATAAATTGGCCTTGGAAAGGGAGAAACAAATTAAGGAAAAGGTTGAGAAAGCAAGAGTGCAAAAGTTTGGTGAAAATTCAATTTTGAGTATGTCCAAGGCTGAAAGAGAGAGGACAATATCTTTGCCATCAAAACTCACTCAATTTAAGGAGAAGGCATATGTTTCTGGTAGTTCAAATGATCATCCTGACAATGCTAAGAATGTCAATAGTCAAACCATTAACAAGATGAACCTTGTGCACAATGAGAAAAGGGCACCTAGGGTGCCTCAGCCACCTCCTAAACCATCTTATTGTGCTCCTGTTTGTACAAATTCAAATCCTTCAAATGCAATATCACGTCCTCCATCTGTGCCTCCTCCTCCTCCACCCCCACCAGCACGACCAGGTGGACCACTTCCCACTCCACTGGGAAGCCTATCAAGAGGAGCATTAGCTTGTGATAAAGTTCACCGTTTTCCTGAGCTAGTTGAATTTTATCAAACACTGATGAAACGGGAGGAAAAGAATGAGACTTCATCATTATTTTCTTCAACAACTTATGCATCTGATGCTAGGAGCAACATGATTGGGGAGATCGAGAACAGATCATCATTCCTCTTAACCGTACATTACAAATATACCAAGGCTTTGTTATTTTTTCATATTGGCATTTATATCATTACAAATTCAGAACCTTATTTTTAATGGACATGGATCTAGGTGAAAGCCGATGTGGAAACACAGGGTGACTTTGTCTTGTTCTTGGCAACTGAAGTTCGAGCAGCCTCCTTCAATAATATTGAAGATCTAGTGGCTTTTGTGAACTGGTTAGATGAGGAGCTTTCCTTCTTGGTAGGTGCTTCCACCATCATTAACAAGTTTCTAGAAACTAATTAATATAAATTGCTGATCTTGTGAGAAAGTATGGAAGTTGATCCTTTGTGCTGTTTTCCCCATAAATTGCATTCCTCCTTTGCAATTTTACATCCAATGTGCATTTTGTTCATCTCAATTTATTCCTTTCTACAAGGTCGATGAACGAGCTGTTCTCAAGCACTTTGATTGGCCCGAAGGGAAAACAGATGTGCTGAGAGAGGCAGCTTTTGAATATCTGGATCTGATGAACTTGGAAAAGCAAGTCTCCACCTTCACTGATGATCCCAAACAGCCATGTGAAGCTGCTTTGCAGAAAATGTACTCATTGCTCGAAAAGTAAGAGTCATTGTTTTATGTTATAGTTTGATGCACCATAAATACTAGATTAGGAGGTCAATCGTTTGTGGATATTTTCTTGAAAACTCAATCTAGAATGACTCTTATCCAAATAGAATGTAAACTATTTTCTTATGTCTACTTAAATGCTGGAGATTTGGACATTTCCAGTCACAAATATAGAATGTTATAAACTTGTTTATTTAATGTTTCTTGGTGTACGTGTTCCTTGCTATTATTCTCTATAGATATAGAATGGAGCTTATTTATTCATTCATCTATTTCCATCTTGCTCTATTTTTGCTTCTAGAGTGGAGCAAAGCATTTATGCACTCTTACGGACAAGAGATATGGCTATTTCGCGGTACAAAGAGTTTGGAATACCAGTATCTTGGCTATTAGATACAGGAGTTATGGGAAAGGTATGCTTCTAATTACAGAATCAGTTTGTGTTCCAGTTAACGCAGAGAACTTGTTCACGAAGGTGGTTTTTTTTTTTTTTTTCTGTAGGCATATTCGACTGAGTTTCTACATAAACATTTCTGAGAAAGAAAAATAAGAATAATTAAAATGAGTTTCTCGATATAAGTTGAAATTAACTTATGTATATGTTAATTTATGGAAACTCTTCCATGTAACTGCTATAAATTTTTATTTTTAACTTGTGTATAAGCTAAAAACTTTAGCTTGTGTAGGAAAAACCTTATGGGAAAATGGAATTCTATCATATCTTCAATAGTATCCTGTTTGCCAATACAGAATGGTTCACGTATTAGTAGTAAGAATATCTCAAGTAACCAAAATAGAGATAAATATAAACTTAAAAATAATAGCAAGTTTTTGTGTTGATGCCTGCTTCTTTTTGAAGCTATGAAATGGTGACTTAGTAGTTGCTACTGGTAACTTTCTCACTGCAGATCAAGCTTTCCTCTGTGCAACTGGCAAACAAGTATATGAAACGTGTTGCATCTGAACTTGATATATTATCTGAACCCGACAAGGAACCCACCAGAGAGTTTTTGATTCTGCAAGGAGTGCGTTTTGCTTTTCGTGTTCATCAGGTAATTTTAAGGCTCTTGCTTTTGGTTTCACTTCTAAATCCCTCATGAACATAAAATGATTTTGCATAGATAAACTAGTATATATGTTATATATATATACACACACACACAGAAAGAAAACTAAACTATCCTTGAGGAATAGGAAATTATTTCCTGCACCCCTCATTTTTGAACGTGCACCATCACAATTGGGTGAAATGACTGAATTGTTCAGTCCGCTTCTCCCTTACTACACCCCACCACTGCTGCCGCGGCTGCTGTACCATCACTAGAAGAAAAATGCTGCAAATTTTAGAAAATTTGTTCTAGAAATATATTTTCAAAAACACATTTTAGAAAGTATTAAATTGATATGGAAAAAATGTTCCGAAATATATTTCATGCCTTTTGGAAATTTTATTTTAGAAATCTTGTTTCAAAAATTTTATTGTCTAAAGTTTATTTCAAAAATCTTATTATGTTCTGGAAAACATGTTTCTGAATATATTTCATAAATTCCGTATAATGTGTTCTGAAAAGTTTATGGAAGAAGTCTTCGGAAACACACTTTAAAGATTGTGGGTGCAGGTTCAATTTTAGGGAGGTGTAGGAAGCAATCGCTTGAGGAATAATGAAATATGGAACTGTCAAAATTTATCACGGGCCAAGTTGGACCACTAAACTGTTGGCCCAAGAAATAGGCCATGCATTTTTTCTTGTACCAAAATAAATTAATGGACTGGAAGGGATTTTTCTTGCTGCACCCTCATAACTAAAGAAGTGCAACTCTTTTCAGTTTGCAGGAGGTTTCGATACAGAGAGCATGAAGGCTTTTGAAGAACTAAGAAGCCGCATCCATGCTCCAGCAGGTGAAGATAGTAGTAAGTAACCAGAAACATAGATAGATGATCAACAAAAGATTTTTTTTCACACTAGTAATTGCTTCTATAATGTATGTTACCTCGTTAGCTGTATACGTCATTCCTCTGCCTCAATCTTCATTCAATATTGTGTAATAATTTTAATTTAAATAGAACAAGATTAAATTTTTAGGTATAAATAAAATACATGTGATTAAATTTATATATTTTAATATATATTAATTGAAAAATATACCCATTCTGTCCTCTTGTCAACAAGATTATTTTCTGTCAGCGTTTGGGACGAGTTCGAATTAGTACTTGTGATTTAAAATAAAAAAAATATTTTGATCCTCCTTAAATAAAGAAATGAAATTAAGACAGTGCATTGCGGGAATGTAATTCATGTTCCATTTTTTATTTTTTTATAATTGATTCAAGGTTATGTCTAATGTCTTATTTATAAAAGTTGCTTACAATCAAACATGGTTTAGTAAACTTTACTATTAAACAAACGGCGTGCATTACTTTTACAAGTATCGTTATTTCTATACTTTAGAGAGAGAAAAAAGCTTCGGGAGAATGAAATTAATGAAAAAAAAAATGTTGAGTAATTATATAGAGATAGTAAAACTTACAATAATCACAATCTTTAACAATCTCAATATTCAAGTGAATTTTTTTTAAATGTTTAACTATATGTGACCTAATTTAATTAATTTATTTGATTAAAATAAATACAATTTTATTTTATATTAAATATTGTAATTAATTAGGAATGACAATGTGGTTTACCCACAATCTGATATAAAAGATGTGGGGTGGGTTGGACATACGAGTCCATCAATTCGTATAGGTTTCTTGTATCTGCATAGTTCAATGCTTGCGTAAGTCAAAGTGTGATTGGTTCATCATGTCTTATAAATTCACATTAATTTTTTAATCTTTTATTGTTATGAAGTATTATTTATGTGTTGAATATTATTAGATATTTTTATTTATTGTTTTATTAATATCATATATTTATTAGTACAAAATTAGATTTTATTTATAGTTACTTTTTTATTTACTTGAAATAAATTGTAAATAATTTCTCCTTAACTTTGTTTTTATAATTATTATACTTGCACTAAATCTTTATTTTAATAAGAAATTTAAATTAGGAATTAAAAAAAAATTAAAAAAATTATACAAATGATATGTATATCTTTTATATATTAAATGTTTATTTGTTTTGTGAGGTTTCATAATATAGGATATGGTATTAAAAGTAAGATGTTTAGTATACTAGATTTGATATAGATTTTCTTGTATACACACTTGACTTTCTATTTTGAAAAGATTGTATATGAGTTGGAACATACTTTTGAACTCTCTATTTAATTCTACTTTTTTTTACTAATAAAAAAATAAAACTTATAATATGTCAAGTATAAGCTATATTTACTGAGATACAATATAATAAACATTACTCTTGCATATAAACTTTGAAATGTCAACTAATAATATGTACGTATTATATTAATATTTAATATGTTAATGATGAATCGTTTGGACAAAAGAAATAAAAATAATTATGTTTAACCTTTTCATAATTAGTTCATACATAAATTTAAAATATTTTGTAAAAGAATAGTTACAGAGCAGAATTAATCATGTATAACTTCATTTTAATTTATAAAAGATCTATTTTTAATTCCTTTTTTAAAATGAGGTTATGGACAAAACTCGTCCAAACAAGTTAAATCTATGTTAATTTTTATATTAGATTTTTTTTATAATTACACCTTAGCTAATTTTTTGGGAGAAATCACTGGTTTAATCTCATTATGTTTGCATTAAATATTAATAATTGTTGGATAAAATTTCTGTAAAAGAAAGATCAATTTAATGTCAAATAGTCAGCAAACGATAATACTATTTTAGTAGGGTGTGATTAAGCGTGGGACTCCTTGCAATTAGGTTGTTGCTTCAAATTATAATCTACCAGATTGTTTCACCTTAACCAAACAACATTATTAATGGTTAACGTTGGAGATTAATTTGATGGTAATGAATTACCAAATGACAAACTTACAATATATTAAAAAGACGTGAAAGCTAATTAATTATAGTGTCAATCACCTTATATTGATTACAATAGCAAACAGAAATTAAAAGTGAACATTGTAACATGAGATATTTGTACGAGCAAATTTTGGTTCGTCATCTCTCTCTATCTCCCCTTCTGGTTATAAGTAAGCATCGAATCTGTTTGTAATCATTAACAAATTAAATTTACATGTCTCTTTTCTAAAAACAATTCCACTCAAATCAAACCATATAAAATAGAATCATTATAAATGATAATTTTTTTTACCCAACACAATTATATATTAAAAAATCACTATAAATGAAACAAAAATTACAAAACTCCTCTATCGAAAGAAATAAGTAGGATTATTAGAAACTTTGAGCATATAATATGAATATTTTGTATGAGAATCTCTAAGGAACTTAGAGGTTGAAGTAAGGGTTTTTGATTAGGTAAGGTTCTGCATTCAGTTTGTGTCTGGGTAGTTATTGTGTACGAATTGCAATCATAGTCATTGTCTTTGAGTGACAATGGCACTGGATCCATTACTTTACATGACAAGTGCTGATTAAGATGCAGTTTTGACAACGACATGGCTCGTTGAACAAGTGCATGAACCCATTATTCTCTATGCGAACCAGGACAGTCGGCAAACCCTTTTTATTTTTAAATTTTCAAATACATCAGCAAAACACAACACTGCTTTTTCTTTTCCTTCAACCCTTTCCAAACTATTAACTTCTGGTCGCCATAACTCTTTTTATCTATATAATCTTATTAAATCGGTTATTGAATATTTTCTCACCAACTAACTTACTATTTACATCAAATTTTAGATAAATCAGACCTTTATACCAATGTAAATTCTTAATTGATATTTTCTTATAATCTTAAAAGTGTATCATCAACTAAATTGAATCTAGTTAATGAACACGCTTTAAATTTAAAATATATTTTGTATACTCAAACTTTAAGCTTAATGGTTTAATAAAATTTAATATATAGAGTTATGAAAAATAATTTTAACCAAATTTACCTGTAGGATAATTTGATATATTTTACATGTACAATTATATATTTAATATGGGATAAACTTAATAAAAAAAAAATTATATGAGTAGGAGAAATAAACACTTAGGACTAAGGATCGGTCAGATGGGAAAATATTTGGAAGATTAGCGAAGAGGGTAATTTAAGGTTAAAGAATTTGAGATGTTTTGGCATAACCTTTCCATAAGTAAGTGAAAATATAGATTAGAAAAAGAAGAAAGGGGTTTTGTGGATCGATATTTTGAAGTCTAAAGATGGGTTATGGAAAACATTGAGTGCAAGGAAAATAGTCACAAGTCAATATGACGGAAGAATCAAGGAAAATAATCACAAGTCACTATCATGGAGAAATCTTAGAAAAGTCAATAGATATAGAAAAAGGAGAAACTAGTTCTATAATAATATTTACTACAAGAAAAAATTATTTAAACAATAATTTTATTTACTAAATAAAATAATTATTAATTATAATTAAAATAATTATTAAATTAAGTTTTCGTTATTAAATAACTATAAAATATAGTATAAAGAAGAAAATCATACTATATAAGCAGAATATATCGTAACAAAATTTGAATATTTTCTAAATTTGTAAAATTTTAATATTTGCATATTCTATTATATCCCATTTAGTTTTTCAAGGTATTACGGTTTAACATTGGCAGTGAAATTTTAAATATAAGACTGGTTTCTTTACTTGATTGATAACTTTGTCCAATTCAATGTTTAAAAAGCTTGAACTAAGGGTAATAGGAGCATCAGGTTATCTAGCCTAAAAAATACTTATTTTGATGCTTGTGCAGGTAAGTTAGGACCAACACTTAATACTAGCCACTAGTGATATTTTTTTTTATCGATAAAATATATTTACAACTATATCCTTTTAGATGAGCCTTAACAAATCTCCTAATATTCTAAAATTAGAGATGAATCAAATTAAAATAAAAAAAGAAATATTATTTATGTTCGTCGTTATTTTTTAAAATTTAATGGTTGTGCAAATAAATTGTCTTAATTCTTATGTTTCAAGAAAATAAATAATATGGATGAGAAGGACTTTATTTTTCATTTAAAGTTATTTGGAATAATTAACTTGATCTCCTGGTATAATTGTGAAGTTTATATTTAAGGTTATTTACTCTTTTCACTCTTGTATACAAATATTTTTCAAACACTCTTCTTTTTCTGTTGATGTTATCATACTCTATAAATTTTTCTATAAATATTTAAGTTGAGATGACATTAATATGTGAGGGAAACAACTTTAGGTTTTGTTTGGTTGGAATAGTGAATTTGAAGGAATTGATTTTAAGGAATTTGAGTAGATTGTGTGTGAATGATAATGTTATTTCCATTAATGGATAGATGGTAAGATTTGAAGAAAATGTTTGTGAAAGTTTGAAAATGATTTGATAGAGGTTATAGATTTTTTTTAATTAATATATTTGTGAAATTACTAATTGACCCTTGCGAAAAAGGATGTTTCGTAATTTTAAACTCATTTACAAGGACTGTTTGATAATTTCCAATTTCATCCCTTCAAATTTTTTCACATGGGCTAGGATTCCATCTTACAAATTCTCTCCAATTCATCCTCCCAAATTAATACAACCAAACACACTTCATTCACAATAATCCATCTTCTTATACAGTAAAACCACATAAATTGGTTTAACCAAACATAGAATTAGTCATTATAGAATAAATATAGTTAATTAGAGGGAAGCTTTTTTTGTAAACATACATATATCTTATCAATATTAAGATTATTTGTTCTCCTATATCGAGTAAACATTTCAAAATAGTTAACATGAATAGTCTTGCGATGATTTAACACGTAAAACCCAACATCACGATCACTTTTTTTCTACTATAACATGATGGAAACTATTTATATATGTAAATATATAATACCGTTGATTTCATTTGCGATAAATATTGGATTTTTGAATTTAATAAACATAATTATTGACTTTATTTTTCAAAAATTAATGAAAAATAATATTGGAAAACGATAAATCTCATTTTGGTTGCAAGTTTAGGTAAATTTAAATAATGATGTAAATTTCAACCTCTCGTAACTTATAATAAACTGTATTGATTGGATAAAAACTTAAAATTAATTTTAAAAACTTTTAAGATTAATTTGATTACTTAAAATTATATACCTTTAAATTTCTCTTTTAACAATGTTTGTAATAATATGAGGATAATTAAGTTAAAAAAAATCTTCACTAAATATTGGTTATTATACAATTCATTAATGATAAATCATAACCTTACTCTATAATAAAAGTCAATACAACTATTCCATTTGATGTCTTTTCATCCAATAGACCTCCATAAGTAAGTTTTTAGCATGCTTTTAGAAACATTATTAGCCATAAAATCATAATTAATCTAGCTTTTGAAGATAAAGTCAATACAATCACTCAATTTCATGTCTTTTCATTAAAAATATAATTATTTACTTTGTAATTATTAAAATGCAATTGCTTTCTACTTTGATTGTTTATATCAGTTGCTAATTAATATTTATAGAGGAAATTCTTACCAAAAATCATTTGGTGATTCATAGTATATATATGAATAAAAATTGGAAAAATGGAGAAAATAGTAAGAATTTAGTAAGTCCAATTTTTCTAGTTTGATCGATTCACTGTTGGAGAAAATAGTAAGAATTTAATAAGTTCACTTTTTTTAGTTCACTGTTAATTAATGAAGAAAACTCACTTCTAAAATGGATTGTAATTCTATCTTAATTAAGTGTTATAAAATATATAATAAGATTCATATATTATTTTCCATACTGTTGTAGTTGAATTTACATTTGTTTATAATTTTATCTATATTAAGTGTTTTCAGCCTTCCCTTATTTGATTTAAAAGTTTTTTTTATTATAATATTTAAATATTATTATTTTCTTTTTCAAAAGTATTATATATTAGTTTTTATTTAATAATTTTATTGAACTATACGTCCTTACGTATACTTACAGTCTGTTTGAACTATAATGATCTTTTATTTATTTTACAATTCATTTTTTTTATCAGAATCAATAGCAACATGGTTAACTATTAACTGTGGAAGTGGTATGTGTGTTTCATATTATTATCTATACGAGTTTCTTTAACCACATAATAACATGTTATGCTTATAAATAGAAAAGGTTAGATTAGACATGTCTAATTTTATGAATCACCCACAACTACGAATAGACATAATAAATTAAATTAAACTCAATTATAAAATATTTTATTTAGTTAAATATATGAAAGTGGATTGTAAAATGGTAGGATAAATAAAACTGAACTGCTTTCGCATTTTTTATTTATTTTATTTAAATTTGAACTATCTTATAAACTATATTTACTTGCGCAAATTATTTGATATGCACCCACTTCACATAAATATACACCTTTATATACATTCCACTCTTGAGCAAGCATATAAAACATCCACAAAATCCATGCCATTTTTACGTAAAATATTATGAATTTAGACTCATGATTATTTTTTTATGATAACTGGATTAATAATAGTTTAATAATAATAATATTTTTTTCTCATTGTTCTAAGAAGACAAAAATATTCAATAGCACACTACTTTAATAAATTTGTTTTGATTTAAACATAAAATTATTATTCTTTAAAATTAAACAACACACAAATCTGTAATTATAAAGTTATTTAATGTCATGTGAGTGTAAAGTATTTTATTATTAAAATAAATCATAAACAAGATTCTTATAATACTCCTTTTTTATTAATCTTTTACCTTTTAAAAAATTATGTTTGAGTTGGGAGCTTTAAATTTAAATTATTCAACGGTTTAAAAAAAAGATAAAGTATTAAAACCAACCATTTAATTATAAAACAATGCAACTTTTAAGGAATAATTTAGCACAATTTCAACTTAATGTAATTATGCAACAAAATTAAGAAATACTATTTTAGTTAGTAATTTTAAAGCGTAATATAGAATAAGTTAGCTAATTGTGTTGAAAAGTGGATCAACAAAATTTATTCATTTTGTAATTGTTTATTAAGTAACTATATTTTATATCATTACAAAAACTTTATATGCAGAAGACAATTTCTTTGTGAATGATATTTGATGTATTTAGGAAAATGACTTTTGTCTATAGATAACCTTATTTCAACTAGATTTTCAGCTTTATAATTCAATTTTGGCTCAACACCTACAACTGAAGTTTTGATGGTTCTAATAATTTTAGTTTTATAATAAGTACCTCTTTGTAATATTTATTTTATCTTTGAGTATTTTTTTAAGATCATTCCTTGCATAGATATTTAATGGTTTGAAGAAATCTAATAGTTGCATATTTGAACATGTTCCATGTTTATCCCATTCATAAGTCCAGAAGAACATCTCACCTTTAACATAATTTAGCCAATGGTGAATAAATTGAGTTATTGGGTTGATCAAATAAAAATAATATCATCAATATCATATCAAAAATATTATTAAGAATTATATATCTTACCACAAATTCATTTACACAGGGGATTGACAATTAGATGATTGGGGCTATGATTTAATTGAATAGCCAAAGATCATTAACAACCATTACAAGTTAAGTATAGAAATATTATATTTGTGATATAGCAATCAATTGGAAGATTTGGTTATTTATGTATAGACATTCTGTCATATGTATATCCTAACAGAAAATAATTAAGATTACTAATCATGTTGTTTATATTAAAAAATGATTGCTATAATTCTGCACAATATGATTGTAATAATTTTGCACAGTTCTGCACAATAGGTTGTATATATGCGAAACTTGTATCATTTGTTAGGAAATTATATTTCCTTAGTGTAATTATTGTGGACTATATATTTATATATATCTATATCTATATATATATATATATATATATATATATATATATATATATATATATATATATATATATATATATATATTTATATAATCATATTAGTTGTTGATTTTCTTAAGAAATTGTTCCTTATTAAGATAGTTTTAATGAGTCATTTAATATAGTTTTAATGACCTTCTTAATTTCTCATATTAATTGGTTTAAGGGAATTATTTTTCTTTCTCATATTAATTGGTTTAATAGGAATCATTTTTCTGAGACATTATCAGAATAATAAGAGAGGTAAAGGGTTGGTCCCCAATATACCAAAATCACAAACTTTTGCGGTCTCTTACTTATCCCATCAAAAGAGTCACTCTAAAGCCTAGCAAGAGAAATAAGGAAGATTTTGGTTGAGGAAGATCATAATCCTATTGAGTATTCTATCTTCATCCATGGATTCAGGTACTTGAATTTTTGACTCTCAATAATTTAACATTTAACATGATGGCTAAATTCATTATTCAGAACATTTATTCTGTAATTTCTATCATCATTCACAAGGCAAGTCAATAAACTATTTCTTATTATGGTATCAGAGCACGCCAAAACTTTGATACTTGACAAACAAAAAAAAGACAGGGGAAGACCTGAGAAACAGAATCCTGAAAAGGAGGCATGGAGAAGAATTACTCGCCGTACGACCTCTACGCGAGTGATAACTCAGAAAACATAATCACACAAGTGCAATTGCGTGAGGGGAGAATAATGACATCCCAAATTATTAGTATTATTATTAATAATATAATATTAAGAGTAAGAATTTCATTTCTTTAATAATTTGGCGGAAACCAATTATATGCATGAAATATGACTTATTGGATGAAACATAAAAACTCAATCTTTTAAACATTCAATCTTATCACATAAGATTTTAATATAATATTTAATATAAAGAGAATTAATTTCATCAAATTAGGTGATGAAATTTGTATCTTTTTATTATAAAGAAAATGAGTGAGTTCTTACATAGAATAAGAATGGTGAATGGTAAAAGAAATATGAAAGTTTTAAATAAAAATATAAGAAATAAAGATTTATTATTTTTCTTATAAAATATAATTCTTCCATTTATAAGAGAGTGATTTCCTATTGTATCAAAATTTTATAAATAATTATAAAATCCTTTTTTTTTCATTTTCTTACTGTAATTAAAATGACATTAAGAATGGACATTTCTATAAAAAAATGCATGAATGAAAACTTACCTATAACAATTTTTGATGAAGGAATCATAAAACTTTTATTTATTATAAATTATTATTATAACTGAATACAAGAAATTATTATTATTTGTATTATACATTCATTAATGAAATTCGAAACAAAATAAATATATACCCTCTTACTGAAAATTAGCAGTGATTTTATGCAAATATGTCTTAAAATAGAAACAATCTTGAGATGATTTTAATACTTGTACAACATTAAGTTTATTTCTCAAATTTTGTTGTTTTAAATTTTGGTAGGAGATCACATACAAAAGTAGCTATTATTTGAAATTTAAAATATCTTTGCATTTTTCATAACTAAATTTTGTTACTTAACAATATAAATATATGTAAATATATATATATATATATATATATATATATATATATATATATATATATATATATATATATATAAAATCATCATTTTATTTAAAAAAAAATTTACTATATGATTATTTTCCAAATCCATAAATTTGTTGAAAATTTAAAGTTTATTTTATGAAAAGAATAGTTACAATAAAAATGTAAAAATAACACAAATAGTCATAATATATATATATATATACCCTTTATCAAATATATGACTTTTAACATGAGCATATGGTCCTCTGTAATTTAAATAGAAGTTTTATTTATTCTCGTTAGTTATTTTACAATATAACTACATATTTTACACTACCTATTGTTATTATCCCCATTATCTTCACCACATATGTGGCATAAACAGATTGATGATGAGATTATTTTGAGGGCAAGGTGGCATGCCAAAAGTCACCACTACTGGTCGATCCAATGTAAGGGGCACATCTTCAAAGTTCACAAAAGTAAATATGGTATGAGCTCTACGGTGAAAGGTAACAAATCAATCCACAACATCAGTCCTCCGTTCATGTCCAGGAAAGAAAGCTACTTGACATCTTCAAAGTTCACAAAAGTAAATATGGTATGAGCTCTGCCATGAAAGGTAACAAATCATTCTACAACATCAGTCCTCCATTCATGTCCAGGAAAGAAAGCTACACGTTGCAGGATTGGGTCCAACCATTCTTTTATATTATAGGTTCATATAGTAAAATAAAGAGAAAAAGTGAGATATATAATCCTTATATAAAAATTTCCTTTTAAAAAAAAACTTAAAGGTTACTTCAATTGATTCACAATAAAATCACAATAATTCTTCACATTAGCATGGAATATAACAGCAGTGAATAGTCAGGATAAATGATAAATTAATATCAACCTCCTTCCAATAACACACAATCTCTTGCTCATATTTGAAACCTCAAGGAACAAGTTCCTCTAGCCACAAATCATATGGTTAAACCACATTATGATCATGATGAGTGTAAAAATATTTTAAGAAATAGAAGGCAAAAACATTATATCTCTTTTCTCCTTATCTTTCTTATCTTTCTTGGAAAGTGATGTGAATCTCTATCCAAGGCTTGGTTCAAGGTTTCCTTTTTATACAATCCATGTAATCATTATTTAGTTAGGGTTCACTTGGTTTCTAATGAGGGGTTGGAAGTTTCCTAATGGGAATGGTGAGGTGGATAGCAAATATGGTACTTGAGCAATGATGGAAAATCTTGATATTTACTTGAGCATTAATTGTAGGCAGTATCTATATATTTATCTTCTGATTTTTTTATTAAAATATAATAATAATAACAATAAATAATAATAATAAACAATGAAAATAATTATAATAACAATAATAAATAATAAATAATAATTGGATTTTGGATTGAAATAGAATTGAATGGGAGGAATCTCATTGTCATGTGGGTGTGGTAACTAAGGTGACTAAAGGAGGAAGTACTTTTTCTCATCTCAAAGCATTAAATGCCTTTAATAATTTAATTCATCTTTAATTATGGTTTTAATGTATTAGGATTGCTTTCGGCCAATATGGTAGGCCAAATTTAATTATGTCGGCCCTTTTTACAAAAAATCAAAATCAAAATCAAGATGTTATACATGGGCCAGGCCTGTGAAGATTTTACTTAAAGCTCTTGTTGGAAGACTCAATTATTTGTGCTTTACCAGGCCTGACCTTGCTTATAGTGTTCATGTCTTGTCTCAATTCATGCAAAACCCTCACACTGAACATTGACACGCCGCTCTACGAGTTGTTTGATATTTGAAGGGACACCCGGGCCTAGGTATCCTTCTCCTTTGACAAAATGATTTGCAACTCTATGGGTGGTGTGATTCTGATTGGGCCAGTTGTCCTTTTACTCGCAAGTCTCTTACCGGGTGGTTCATCCAACTAGGTACCTCTCCAATTTCTTGGAAAACTCAAACAACAAATGGTCTCCGCTTTCTCCGCCGATGTTGAATATCACTCAATGGCTAGGATTATCAGGAAATTAAAGTGGATTAAGGATATCCTCTCCTCTCTTCATTGCACGTGTCTCATCTTGCCCCGTTCGCTTGCATTGTGATAGTCAAACGGCTCTACACATTGCTAAAACTCATATCTTCCACAAACGCACAAAGCACATTAAAGTTGATTGCTACTTTGTTCGGGATGAAACAATGCACCATCGTCTCTTCTGTCTTATACTCCTACTCATATCCAACTAGCCGATATTTTCACCAAGACTCTCGGTACTAAACAGTTTGAGAAACTCTTAGTCAAGTTGGGCATTCAAGATTTACATGTACCAACTTGAGAGGGTAACAACAATTACAATTAAGTATAAAAATATCATATTTGTGAATAGCAATCAATTGGAAGATTTGGTTATTTATGTATAGCCATTTTGTCATATGTATATCCGGTAGAAAATAATTAGGATAATAAATCAAGTTGTTTATATTAAGAAATGATTGTTATAATTCTGCTCGATTCTGCATAATAGGATTGTAATAATTCGGTACAGTTCTGCACAATAGGTTGTATATATGTGAAACTTGTATCATTCACAAGACACTTAATAAACTATTTCCAATTAATCATGTATAATAAACAATAATGTCATGTGACTTGTAAAGTATTTTATTATTAAAATAAATTAAAAACAAGACTCTTATAATACTCCTTCCTCATTAATCTTTTACCTTTTACAAATTATGTTTGAGTTGGGAGCTTTAAATTTAAATTATTCAATGGGTTGGAAAAAGATAAAGTATTAAAACCAACCATTTAATTATGAAACAATGCAACTTTTAAGGAATAATTTAGCACAGTTCAATTTCAACTTAATGTAGTTATACAACAAAATTAAGAAATACTATTTTAGTTAGTAATTTTAAAGCGTAACATAGAATAAGTTAGCTAATTGTGTTGAGAAGTGGATCAACTAAATTTATTTATCAAGTAACTATACTTTATATCATTACAAAAACTTTATATGCAGAAGACAATTTCTTTGTGAATTATATTTGATGTAGTTAGTAAAAGGGGCTTTTGTTTATAGAAAATCTTATTGCAACTAGATCTTCAGTTTTATAATTCAATCTTAGCTCAACACCGCTGAAGTTTTGATAGTTCTAATAATTTTAGTTTTATAATAAGTACCTCTGTGTAATATTTTTTTTTATCTTTGAGTATTTTTTGAAGATCATTCCTTGCATAGATGTCTAATGCAAGTTTAATGGTTGCATATTTGAACATGTTCCATGTTTATCCCATTCATAAGTCCAGAAGAACATCTCACCTTTAACATAATTTGGCTAATCTTGAATATGTTAAGGAGTTATTGTGTTGATCGAATAAAATAAACAAAAAAAATATCATCAATATCATATCAAAAATATTATTAGGAGTTAGATATCTTACCACAGATTCATTTAGTTGCACAGAGGATTCACAATTAGATGGTTGGGCCATGATGTAATTGGATGACCAAAGATCATTAACAACCATTACAAGTTAAGTATATAAATATTATATTTGTGATATATCAATCAATTGGGAGATTTGGTTATGTATGTATTGGCATTCTATCATATGTACATCCGACAGAAAATAAGTAAGATTACAAATGAGGTTGTTTATATGAAATGATTGCTATAATTCTGCACGATTCTGCACAATATAATTATAATAATTCCACACAGTTTTGCACAATAGGTTATATATATGTGAAGCTTGTATCATTCACAAGGCAAGTTAATAAACTATTTCCTATTATGGTATCAGAGCATGCCAAGCTTTGATACCTGACAAACAAAAAAGGACAGGGGAAGACCTGAGAAACCATGACCCGTAAAATCCTTAAAAGGAGACCTGAAGAAGAATTACTCGTCATAAGACCTCTACGCGAGTGATAATCCAGAAAACATAATTACGCAAGTGCAATTTCGTGAGGGGAATTTTGACGAATGGGCTAGGGTTGTGAAGATTTTACTTCGAGCTCTTGTTGGAAGACTCATTTATTTGTGCTTTACCAAGCCTGACCTCGCTTATAGTGTTCATGTCTTGTCTCAACTGCAAAACTCACGCATTGAACATTGGTACGCCACTCTACGAGTTGTCCGATATTTGAAGGGACACCCGGGCCTAGGTATCCTTCTCCCTTGACAAAATGATTTGCAACTCTGTGGGTGGTGCGATTTTGATTGGGCTAGTTGTCCTTTTACTCGCAAGTCTCTTACTGGGTGGTCCATCCAGCTAGGTACCTCTCCAATTTCTTGGAAAACTCAAACAATAAACACGGTCTCCGCTTTCTCCGTCGAAGTTGAATATCGCTCAATGGCTAGGAGTATTAGGAAATTAAAGTGGATTAAGGATATCCTCCTCCTCTCTTCATTGCACGTGTCTCATCCTGCCCCCATTTGCTTACATTGTGACAATCAAACGGCTCTACACATTGCTAAAAATCATATCTTTTACGAATGCACAAAGCACATTAAAGTTGATTTCTACTTTGTTCGGGATGAAATAGTGCACAATCACTCTTACCGTCTTATGTTCCTACTCATATCCAACTAGCCGATATTTTCACCAAGGCTCTCAGTACTAAACAGTTTGAGAAACTCTTAATCAAATTGGGCATTTGAGATTTACATGCACCAACTTGAGGGGGGTAACAACGATTACAAGTATAAAAATATCATATTTATGATATAGCAATGAATTGAGAGATTTGGTTATTCATGTATAGTCATTCTGTCATATGTATATCCGGTAAAAAATAATTAGGATTACAAATCAGGTTGTTTATATTAGGAAATAATTGCTATAATTCTGCACGATTCTGTATAATTGGATTGTAATAATTCTGTAGATTTCTGCATAATATGTTGTATATACGTGACGCTTGTATCATTTACAAGGTAAGCCAATATTAATCATGTATATTAAACAATAATTTTACCTTTGCTGCAATACAAGAGTTATGGGCACAATAACATAGAGGCCTGAAGGCCAAGTTTCTGTCATACTCCAATAATCAATTGCTATTGTTTAACTAAGAAAATAGAGAACAAGGATGAAAATATGTTTTAGACAATTTTTTGTGAAATTTTATGATAAATAATTGAATCAATGATGTTAATTTAGAGTGATAAGAGAGTATTGTGAATTGTAATAAAATAAAAACAAAATTGAAAATCTTATAAAGCTTATTTATTACAATTGGACATCATACAACTGCTCCACATAACTTCTCCAATTATAAAGGAATGTGATTATTGAGTAGAATCACTTAAACAAATTTTAAACATTTAATTACTTTTTATAACTCATATAAACAATTATGCTGTGATTCATTTTATATATGATAAGGAACCAAAAAATTCATGCACTTGTAATTCACAAAAGTTGAGAATCACACAATATTAACATTTCTCGAAATAAGAATTTAGTAAATTTACTTTTATTAGTTTTATTAATATTTATTTTACTGTGTTAATTTTTGTTAACTAATAAAGAAACTTATTTCTAGAATATGGTATGATTCTATCTTAATTAAGTGATAAAATATATAATACGATTCATATTATACACCTATGTCAATATGTTCTTTCTTCTGGTGTCGTTAATTTATAAAACTTTTATTGGCTTTTGTTAAAAAGTATTGTATATTATCTTTTATATAATGATATTATAGAAGTATACGTCCTTACATATACTTAGTATTATATAAAAAATTAAATATAATGTTAATAGTTAAAAACAATCTAATAGACGTGCACACTAGTAAGTTTTAGCATTCCAAACAGAAGACAACATCTATTCATGTATAACCTTAGATATATTAGTAATTCCATGTTTTACCTGATCATAATATATAATATGACAACTTAATTGTATTACAATTATGATTTCACACATACACAATAAACTTATTTAAGGCTATGGTTTCAGAGATACACGATAAACTTATTTAAGGCTATGGTTTCACACGTACACAACAAACTTATTTAAGGGCTGACACAAAAGACTCACTGTCATTTGTTAGTATTGAAGGGATTCTTCTCCACAGACTCATTAAAACCAATTCGAAAACTTAAACTACAATCCCTTGAACCTCTACACATGCCAACAAACTTGTAAAACTTCAAAGATGAGGGTTGAATGCTTCTCCTTTTACCATTTATTAAACCTGGTAAAACTATACTTGACAAATATATTAACCAAAAGTTTTTGTCACAAAACTAAAAGTCAATTTTCCTCTTAATTTTCCACACACAACTCCTTAAAGTCCTCACACAAAAGAGTCTCTATTCAAAGATAGTATTAAATGTTTTAAAAAGAAAATACTCATTTAACCATTTATTCAACTTGTCAACCGCATACGTTAACCATTTTTATAAAAACTATTAATAAATATTTTACCTGAGACATTCTCATAAACATATTGTCAACATGTTAAAGATTTACAAAGTTTAGAAAAATCTACATTTCTATTATCTTTTTACAAAAATCGAACTTACCTTGCACTTAAAACAATAGATCCATTTTTTCCAAAAGCCAAAAAGAACCTAACTCATAACTACGAATGGAAGTCTATTATTTTTCGATCATAGTTTATCAATTCTCTCTTTTTCATTCCTTTCCCTGCATCGACAACATTAACGTTTTACTATATAGTGATTATTAATTTAATAACATTTACTTTTATACAATTCTTTTAACAAAATTAAAATACGAGCTAAAAGCTTATATATTTATATAATTTACAAATTTTGCATTATTTTTCCTACCTCGTACATATATATACACATATTATGTTTCTTATTATCTAGAGAGAAATAGGACTTTTATTTATTTACAATATTTCATTTCTTTATTGTACTACTACTTCTTTCATACTAATGATTGATGCGAATAGTGGGAGACGTGTAAAAAATATTATTATTAATTCTTTCAAAATAGTTAAAATTAATAGTTTTATCATTTAAAAAAATAAACGTTTGAAAAATTTAGTATTTCGATTTAATTTAAATTGATATTTTCATTTTATTACATACAAAAGATAAAAATTGAAAAGTGAGAATAAATATCATACAAAATAATTTAATAATAAAAATAAAACAATGCATACCACCTTTACAATTTTACTAATATATTTTATTTTATATTATTTCATATTAAAAAATTTAATTTAATTTTTGTATTGATTAGTTGGAATAAATGAATCTTGTCATAATTAATAATATAATATTATTTCATCTTAGATAATATATATATATATATATATATATATATATATATATATATATATATATTCATTTTAATCGCAAAGTAACCGCTAATTACAATTTTACTAAATCTCTGCTTTATTAATATTATTCTTTTATTATTTTGTATATAACAGTATAAAACGAAGAAAATTATGAGAAAAAAAATATTTATTTACAACTAAAAAAACAATAAATATTTATAAATAGGACAAGTCAGAAATACTCCACCAGTTAGTGATAGTTATTAAATAAATATAATTATAAAACAATATTGGAGACATTTAAGAAGCAAATATAGTTATAACAATATTAAGAAATAAATAATTAAGATGAAATTAGAAATATTTTATTGAACAAATAAATTATAAAATTAATAAATATAATAAAATAAGCAAAATAAAATCGACAAATAAATAAATAGAATAAGATTACAGTGTACTAAACACAAATAGTTATAAAATTAAAAAAAATAAACAAAATAAAATTAGAAATACCTCGCTAAATAAAAATAATTATAAAATTAATAAATAAATCAAATGAGATTAGAAATACAATAAATAAAAGTAGTTATAAAATAAATAAATAAATAAATAAGATAATATAATATATATCTCAGTCTTACCAATTGTAGAATTTTATTATATTACTTTTCTTAAATTCCTAAAAATCTGTTTTTCTTTTTTTTTTTTCCTCCTTCTTGTATTTCTTCTTCCCTTACTCTAATTTTTCTCTGTACCGGATTCGCTGCCCTTCATCACCTATGTAAAGTAAATTTTATTTATTTATTTTAAACTTTTATAATAGTTACATGAGATTTTTCTAATATATGCCTATCTCTTCACTTATCTCTTCCTGTCAGAAGAGATACATTAATCCTTATTTTTTAAATATTTTTACAAATAAAATAATCCGTCTTATAATATTTTTAGAAAATAATAAAAATATTTAAATATCTAGAAATATTATAATTTAATACATTATATTTGAAGGAATTATATTATAAATTTTAAGAGTTAATTCATATATTTTTTATTTCAGTTCTGTCCTACTTGTGTCTCTCTTTTCTTTTCTTTCTATATATAATGATGAAAAACAAATATGTTAATGAATTAACTAACTTTAGTTTGACCGATAAAAATACATTTTTTATTTGATGCTATGCAATGTATTAGGAATAACTTTTATAAGAATATATATGAGTTACCCGTTTTCATATTTTTCGATTGGGCTTGCAAGGTTTGGTCTCATCATCTTTTGTATTTTTCTATATTAAATTAAACATGTTTAAATCGAATTACGAGGTGTAAACTTAATTGAGATTTTTATATTTATTTAAACATGTTTCACCCGAATTATGAGGTGTTAATTTAATTAAGAAGGTATTATTCCATAATGATGTTTATCATATTTATATTTTATTTTGAATACAAAAGTTAACATATGACAAAGCATCTATCTTAGTTTGTTTTTAGGTTACATGTGTTGAATTTGTATTTAAAAAAAAAAATATTGAAGCGTATGTATTTAATTTATGAAAAGCGTGAGGTATACGTTTAGAATATGGTGGCATTATGCACATCAAGTATGAGTTAGCTTTTTCTTGTCCCTCATCATATCAGTGAATTACGCACATCAACATCCCAAAGCACCACTTTAAAAAGATCATGATAAGGAAATCTTCTCACCCTGCTAAATCTAATTCTAATTATGCCTCTATATATGCATTACATTTTTTTTTTCTGAGTATATACATATTATATTAATTGGGTAATGTAATCATACAATTGTCAAAAGAGTATTAGATGAAATGTGAACCATTATATAATAGTAAGTTTTTTATTTTACCTTTTTCTTTTTTGCATTATATTGACTTTATATCAATTATTTAATAAATTATGTCAACAATAATGATTTATTAATTACAATATTTTTTTTACCCTAACAGATATATAAAAAAATTAAGCTCAGTATTTAAGCAGTTTTGAAAATAATATTTGTTCGTATAATACGTACCCCTAAACTTGTTAATACATCGAAATTTTAATAACTGCATTTATAATAAATAAGAATGTTTTATGACTCTTCGGTTTGTTAACTTTTTGATTTTTCTGATGTAAAAATTAACTTTCAAATTTTCTCAAAATTAGTTTAAGGGTTTATAAAATATAAACATTTATAGAGAAATGAAAAATTGTCTTAAATTTTCTATTGAAAATATTAAATATTATTTAACTTTCAACTCTTCTGATTAGAAATATTTTTTCCATAAGGATTTTATTTCTCTAAAATGAGAGAAAATGGGAGTTAAAATGATTTAATATGCGTGAAGTAGTTAAAAGTTATAACTAATTATTTTTTAATGAATTAAATAATATAACTATTTTTAAAATTTTAGAAAAGAAAATTAAATAATAAAACTCATCATACAAATAAAATTATGTCTTCTAAATATATATATTTAGAATGCAATTTTTAAAATAATCAATATTTGAACTCCAATTCTTCTAAAACAAATTTTAAATACTATTATTTAAAATTTAATTTTATGAAAATCTTAAAGTATAGGTGGGTGGACTTCTTTATTGTCAAAATCTTACAAAAACAAAGTTTGACCACAGCTTATATGCATTTAAATTTTGTGGCACATAGTGTTGTACAAAATAATACAAAAATGTTGTACAACTTGTGCATATAAATAAATATATATGTTTATTATTGACTCTAAAAAAGTGAAAGTTCTCCTTTACACATTTTTGAAATGAATGTTATGATGAAGCAGTTCTATATATGGATTGACAGTGAAATTTATCTGGTTCATGGAAACACAGAATACATGTTATAGATGGATAACCCGAGTCCTTTAATCTTGTTCTCTCTTTAGGAACTCATCCACTGTTCTCCTCACTCAAGACCTTGTCCCATTGAACCATCACTTGGTGCTCTATCCATGTGAATCTCCATGAACAGTTGAAACATGTAGGAGTAGAGAAGGTCACAATTATGTGGGGTTTCATCCATGGCATCAACAATTTCAATGTCCTTGTTGTGATGATAGCTAGTGATAGAATGACATGAGTTAGGGTGAGAGACAAGGCAGAGAATAAAGGAACATCCACAATATCTAAGTTCATCAACATCCACCCACCTCCATCTCAAGGAACCAAAGAAGTTACTTGTCTCATTCACAAAAACACACACATAAAGTACTTTTAAATGTTAATTGAGGAACCATAACCCATCATTGCTTTGTATATGCAGTACCAACATAGATTTATAAATCTCCAAACTCCTCACACACACAATCAAATGAGATCATCACTATTATTTCTTTTAGTCATAGATTATTATTATTATTATTATTTCTATAGACAGCCCTTATCATACCTTAACAATTATTAAAAGTAAATTTCTAATATCAATTTCTATATATTTATTATGTGAGAGAGTAATTAATATTTCTAAAATATTAATTCTATTTTTTTAGTCCTCCTTCTCTCGTGAAGAAGTATAATAGAAAATAAAATTGATTTTTTTTTATGAATTATGTAAAAGAAAATACATATTTTTAATAAAAAATAACCACTCCTTTAAATTAATACAAACATTCTTGATTATTCAATTTGAGGTTTTTTATATTAATATAATAATTAACCAATCTTAACTAGATTTAGGTAAATTTGAATAAAGTATTATTTGACAAAAAATGGAAAATCACAATAATAGAAAAAAAATATAATAAATACAATTTGCAAGACAATTTTTTTCTCTATAACTATAACTTCCTTGATAAAAAAAAAACAAGTAAATAAAATTCATATTGGAAACAATTTTTTTCTATCATCGTTACTTCCTAGTATATAATGCTTAGTGTATTTCAAATGCAAATACGATTTATATTTTATTAAAATAAATTTAAACAGTCTTGAGTGAAAAAAATGAGTGATAGAAATCGTCCAATTTAAAATTTGGTGTGTAATGATTTGAAGATAAATAATTGATGTGTAATGATTTGTTTTCAATCAATTCAAACGATCTAATTAAAATTTGGTTGATTCTTTTGTCATCATATTGTTATAAATTAAATTATTATATTTTTAAGTTTAATTTTATATTATTTTACATAACTTTTTATAAAAGGGATTTTAAATTTTTTCAAAAGGATCAAATGAGATCAATAATACAATAGAAAGTGAATACTTGAATCCAATATTTCACTTAAAATATTAGATAGTAGTTTTAAATATTTTGTAAGCATGCCCTTCTTGTTATTATTTTAAAAGAATAAATTCTGGGTTGAGTAACTAAAAAAACATAACAATAGTGACGAAACAATCTACTTATAATTTCTAAGAATTCATTACTGAAACCTTATGAGATTAGTAGCAGTGATGAATTCTTCCCCTGATACATTAATTTCTTGTAATGCGTAAATGAAGAAAACTTTGGGGGAAAAAACAAAAGAAAAGTGTATTTTCTGTATCCAGTGGCTTCAGACCATATACTATATATGCAAAAGTTACTTGCAAATAAGTTAATAACAAAAATCAATTTGCCATGTCATTTTCTGAGTTGACAAACTTTTATGTGTTGAATTATTTGTAGAGAGGAAAAGAGAATATCAAGAAAAAATGAGCCTGGTGATAGATTTGAATCTCATGTGGATCGATGAATCCTTTCACATTTCATATTTTCAACCACAACCACCAGGGTTACGATCACTTGCAATGAGAAAGTGTGTTTATTAATCTTCACTCCCCAGAGAGAAATCATACTTTGACTCTAACCAAACGCAGCATATTATTATATATCATTATTCTGCTCCAACTAAATCTTTTCAGTATTTGTTGTGCCTTCTCAGCTACTCATGTTTCAACACGAGTTTCCCTTTTTATTATAACTTTCATGAATCTTTACGTTCAAGAAATCACCAAACCATGGTAATAACAAAAAATCAAATGCACTGCAAACTCCAAAATCGATAGTATTCACTTTCGGTAACTCAAACAAATGAACTTAATATACAAGTACAATCTCATGCTGCCAATATGAAGATGATCATAGATATATTATACACAATAAGTTGGTCAATTTTGATCGAATTCTGGTACCAATATAGACCACGAAAGGAAAATGGGAAGAAAAGAAAGTTAATAAACAAAACAAAAAATATTTAGTGGTAATGAGGTTATATCATTATCAAGCTTCCACTACTAACCATTTTTTTTCTTGTGCAAAACATTTGTGGTTGAACTGAGAATCAACCCATGATCAATGGTGTAATGGGTTTGGACCAGTTGGCACGCGACGCTTCTCAACCCCATAACGTGGATCAATCTCTGTGTCTGAAGGATCAGGGTGCACTGGAACACCCGATTGGTGATGCTTAAAGAAAGGAGAGAAGTCAAATTTGGTTGCAAGAAATTTTCTGCGCACTAAAAGGTGATGAGATGATGGTAAAGAGTGAGTTGGTTGTGTGGTGTGCTTCTTGTTGATCTTGGACTTGAGATTGTAATACTCATGAAAAACTAGCAATAGAAGGGAGAGCAACAAAAGAATGTGAATTGCTTGAGAGATTTTTAAGGCCATGATGGAAGAGAAGGAGGTGGCAAAGGGTGAGAAGGGGAAGCATGGAAAGATATGGAGGAAAGTGTTATGATAGAGGAATTTAGGAGAAGGATTTTGAGAAGTTGGATTTGGTGGATCAGGGTTTAAGATGAGAAATTGTAGGGGGAGTGTTGAAATGTTTGAGAATTTGTCTTTTCATTGAAACCTCATAGTTTTTAGTAACTTTTATTATGGTTTATTTTCAATGAGAGGAGTGAGGAATATGGGAGGTAGAGGTAGACACTTTCCCCAATGGAAGTTCCTTAGAAATAAAGGGAAAAAATACTTAACTTTTAGAATCATAATGTCAAATGTCAAACCTGGAATTATGTATGATTACACTTATTATTATTCTCTTGTATAACCTAGATGTATTGGGAAAATGAGTATAATTAAGATTTAGGGTTATTATCTTTCTTCTGGTTAAGTCTGAAAAAAAAAATAATGAGATAAAGTAAGAGATGATTGGGTACAAGGAAAGATCCGTGCTGGTTTTGAGTGTATTGCAACTTAATAAAAGGGTGGGGAATGTGCAATCCATATTTTCTATCGGCAAAGCAATCTAAGAACTATTTGACAAAGGTAGGGGACAATACAATGTTAACTGTTGCATAAAAGTGAAGGACAAAGTAATAAATGAAATTATCTCAAAAAGTGAATTTAGAGAGAGGGACTATAATTATTACTTTCTTTTTCTTTTTTTTCTTTTGTCATTGTATTTATTATAATTCAGTTTCATATGTTTTCTACATTATGGATGGTTGGGAGGTTTTCCGTGTAACTGATTGAATTAAAGATAAAAATTTTAACTATTAAGAATAGTTTGAAGGACTTATATTTGAATTCATTTGTGACATTTTTATAACTTTTTAATAGAACTCGTTAAATACTTAATTAGTTAACTTATTTGGCAAAGCGTAATTAATTATGTATAGCATAGTAGTTAATCAAACCACGACAGGAAGATTAATCAATAAATGGTTGCTACTGAAATTAAAAAGTGTGTGCGTCATTTTTAAGTATAGTAAAAAGCATCTATATAGTAAACAGTATTTCCTTATCACAAAAATGGGCACGTGTGTTGAAAAATACTTTTACCTGGTTCAAAAGGTATGACCAACCTTTATTACAATAGAAAAGTGGGGAAAACCTGTAAAACAAGGTTGTACAAGTTAATTTTTTTATTTTTAAATTTTTTTTAGTAATGAGAAATAAATAAATGAAAAAATAAATAGAAAATATTTAAGGGACTTGAATTAACCTGACTGAGATAAACTGTTGTTTCAGCACCTTGATTAAAATTTTCCAACAATTTGTATTGGTGTGACATGCATGCATACTCTTGGATGCCTATTAGTAGAATCTAAAACTGTTACAAGTAATTTGTAGATTCATTTCTCAATGAAAATAACAAGTATTAATAATTTTATCATGTTTCATATATGTACTAATGTAATGGCCATGGGTTTATTCTTTTTAGTTGTGGGATAGGTTTTTATTCAGAGTACGTGTTCTGTCATTCTTCACTCAGACTCAAGTTTTAAGCAATCTTAAACATTTACTTCTATTTAGTTTTGAATTGATTAAAATTCACAACCAAGTTAACTATCATCTCAAAAGCTCACCCTAAGACATTTGGATTCAAATATAAATTGTGTTTATCTAAAACAGGAATCAACTTACCTTTAGGAATACTTTATTTTTATTTTTTAATCTAACGCAGACATATATATATATATATGTAAAATACTTTTTAGATTAAGGAAAATATTATTTTAATAATTGATTGTATTTCTAATAACTATTAACAAAATAAATAAGTTATATATTTTAATATATTAAATAAAGAATAATTTGAAGAGCCCATAAAAAATCTTAAATTGCTCAAGAAATTATAGCTTCTATAATGAAATTATGAAATACATATAATAAAACTTTTTATAATTTATCCTTCAAAAGTCTCTTATGTTTGAATTTTTATACCTTTAACAGAGAAAAAAGAGAGAATAATGAATAAAAATTTCATAAATAAAGTAAATCGAATATCATATTAAAAGACTCAATCTCCATCATTATTCCAAAAGATGAAGACATATTGAGTATGTTAATAACACAGAGTCAATTAATTTGTTATCGAAAAAGTAAATTTTCTCTTACTTGACATCCATTTCAATTCTTTGAAAAAGATAAAACAAAAGGGATTTGTTGTAACATCCTAAAAATAAAGTGGATAAATCAAATATTCTACTAATCCTAATTAAGATTCTTCAACTTATAGTAATCCTTTAAAAATTAAAGTATTACAAAATTTTACATCAGAATTCTACTAAAACATAATTACAAAACATTTTCAACTTGTTTTCAAATTTAACTTATGCTTAATAATACTACTCATCCCAAGTGATCCTCCACAGATCCATTTGTAACACCACACGATCATTGCAGACAGATATCAAAACACAAGTACAACAAAACAAATGGTAAGCTAACCAAATTTTTAATAATTTTGAGTCATTCCATTAAAGAACAAAGATTAACACTACTCAAGCTCAAGCATTTCATTCATTTACATTTATCATCACAATATAAGACACTTGACACACTACAGACTTAACTCTACTTCTGGAAGACTCGTGCATTGAATAGACCCTGAGATATGCAAATGTGATACATCTTCACGTTGTGAATCCACACAGCCTACTTCACATAAATGAATCATCAATCATGGATGACAGTGTTAGTCTCCTAAGACTTTTCTGACCAACTATGTTTCAAGCTCCAGTTACCCAGTTCAAACCTCTTTCAATTGTCACCACCTAGTAATGATCATCTATTTGATTCTTATTACTAGTACAGTCAAGATATCAATCGTTATTGATCAGCACTAATTAACCCAGACACAGGTGTTTTCTTTCCTGAAAATACTATGCCTAGGCTTTAACCAACTTTATCAACATTTTTAACAATATCGCATCACAATATAAATCTCTACTCATGCATTCACTCACTTTTCAATCTCAATCTCAACTTCAATCTCAACATTTAAAAAAAATCACTAAACCATCAATACAAATTAAACTTATCCTATTATTATCATTAATAGTTTATTTATATATTAACTTAGATAATTAAGAGTTAGGCAAAATTGAGCTTACTATTGATCCTTTTTGTTTCAGTAAAGAGGTGATACGAAAGAAACAAGCCAAAGCCAAAAAAACTCACAAATGCGATAATCGAGAGACGATGAGATGATACAAAAAAAAGAAATAATTCAAAAGCGAAAGACTTATTGATACGATAACCAAAAGATGATAAAAATAAATAAATCATAACCAAAATTATTGATACGATAACCAAAAGATGATAAAAATAAATAAATCATAACCAAAAGGTGAAAATTTGACTGATCTATATATTCTCCTTGTTTATTATTTTATTATACATATATAATTTGTAAAAACAAAAATAGGAACAGAAATAACAATATATATAGATATCCTTCATATTTTCGAAATTGTTACAGCTTATATCTTTAAATATAAGTTTAGATTGTGTAAGAAAAATAAATATTTTTAATAATATATAAACTTTATATATTTTTAATTAGTAATACATAAATAATATATATATATATATATATATATATATATATATATATATATATATTTTTATTTTT
>Ga0209700_101980_pt1 | contig 42425 bp, 21 predicted proteins | sample SiratroredBW_FD_187528 | JGI IMG/M metagenome (GOLD analysis project Ga0209700, IMG submission 187528) | Root nodule microbial communities of legume samples collected from California, USA - Siratro red BW (SPAdes) (version 2) | ecosystem: Host-associated > Plants > Roots > Nodule | place: USA... | reverse complement strand
CTTAACTTTCTAATCTTGACATAGAAGTTTTAGAAATTTCAGTGAAAATGTCAAGCATGGTACAGTATTGTGATATTCTAATTAATAACTCTAGGGAGGTTAAATATTATAATTGATCTCAGAGTTCCTTGCTTTTCTCACCCGGCACATGTGCATATGCGATGCCAAAAATTCCAAAATTGATGAGATTAAAGTCGTTTAGGAATTTATTATAGATTATGTTAATAAGTTACTTATTTCTAAAACATATATTCTGTTAACCTAGGTTATTTAAGTCAAGTTACCTCACTTTGAAAATTAGCATATAATGTGTAAAGAGGCACAATTTTATTTGATAAAATCTTGAGAAGATTTCACGATTTTAAAATAGAGATAACACGATTTCAAATGTTAATGACAATGTTGTTGTGGTAACACTAAAATTGTACGGATAAGGTATGATTTTTGCATAAAAGAAATCATGTGTGACGAGTACGATTTCAGTAATAATTTCAATACAGTCAAATCCTCCATATAATTTCAGTGCTTTTCTTTAATAATACTGAAATTATGTCATCACCACACAATTTTATTTTTACCACAACAACACTAAAATCGTGCAATAAGCAAAATTTTTACCACAACAAAATACGAGCAGTGGGGACATTGGAGTGGGACTTAAAACTTTTTCTCAAACCGCTTGGTAAGATAAGACTTACGTTCACTTATTTTTGAGGGATTAGGATTGGTGGTAATAAACCAATTTTGAAATCCAATCAACCACAAAGAATTTGCTTGATTAAGCCAGTCTTAAATGCATTGCTACTGTTTTATTTTTCCTTCTTTAAGACTCCTAGACATGTCTGTAATGCCATAAGAACAATCCATACTAGGTTCTTATGGGGTTGGGGTTCTGAGGGGCGAAAAATCCCTTAGGTTGCTTAGGACAAAGTTTGTCTTCCTATTGAGTTGGGTGGTTTGGGAGTGAGGGACATTCAAGTTTTCAACTCTACTCTTGTAGCGAAGTAGAAATGGAGGTTGAGATCTGAGCATGATGGAGGATGGAGAAACCTCATTGAATCCAGGTATGGTGGTTAGAGAAAAATTAATAAATCTACGATTGATAGAAAAAGTTCAAATTGGTAGAAGGACCTTGAAAAAGTTTATGAGGTATCTTGAGTATCTAATTGATTTGATCAAAGGATTAGATGGAAACTTGGTAACGGGAGCAAGATCAAATTTTGAAAAAGATTGGTGGGTAGGAGATGGGACGCTAAAGGATAAGTTTCCTAGGTTATACGAGGTATCAGATACCAAAGATTTTCTAGTCTGTGACCTTACTTTGAGGATTGGCAATGGACCACACAAGAGTACATTTGGCAGATACCGTGGAGGAGGGAATTGTTTGATTGGGAAGAAGACTTGGAAAAATAACTTTTGGAAATCATCAACCCTGCTATGTCCTTTGTGCAACAAGGATGCGGAATCTATTCAACATATTATGTTATCATGTGAGGTTGCACAAAGACTAGGGTCAAGTGTGATAAGTGGGTAGGATTGTTTTCGGTGACAAGTAAAGATATAGCTAGTCACTTTCTCAACTTTTATCTTACTGGATTGAGTGCACAAGTTAACCATGTGCGTGGAGAGGGATGTGGTTAACACTTACTAAGACTATTTGGATGCATAGGAATAGGGTTATCTTTGAGGGTGGTCAGGTGGATGAGGTAGAGATTTTTCTACGGACACAATTGCAAGCTTGTAGTTGAGCCAGATTTGGAGAGATTGGATTTCAAAGGATATTTGCAAAATGGTGTCTAAACTCTATTGACTGTTTGAGAGAGGTTAAATAATTAAGATGAACATTCAAGTTCTACTACATACATATCGTGTCATCTTCGGAATTATTTTCTCATTTTCTATTGTTCTTATTTCGAAAGAAAGAACGGTCCAAAGTTGATATGGAAGGTGTTTTATAATTTTTAACTTGCTATTTATGTATTTTCTCGTGCATTTGTGTATGTTTTGAAAAATTTTCTTCTTGAGAAATAGGATTGGAGATCCTAAAATATTTTTATTCATATCATTCTTTGTTGTTAAAAAAAAAACTAAAATTGTACAAAATACATATGATTTCACCATTATTGAACTCGTATTACCTTCTCATGATTTTATTCTTAATAATTAAAATCGTACCATAAGAACACGATTTCTTTATAATAAAATAGTATTGTCGATGTAAGATTTATCCATAGTGAGAATAAAAAAAATTTGCCCATTATAAAAATATCACATTAAAATTACATTAGTTTACCAAAATTCCTCACAAAATAATAAAAAAATACTTTAGGATTTTACTTTTAATAATTGAAATCATACCATAAAAGCACGATTTCTTTATAATTAAGATAGTATTGTATAGTAAGATAGTATTGTCTTTGTAAAATTTATTCATAATGAGAAATAAAAACATTTTACCCATTATAAAAATATCGTGTTGAAATTGCATTACTTTAGAAAAATTCCCCACAAAATAATAGAAAAAATTGGACTTTACCTCTTTTATGTTTCCTCTCCCATTATTTTAACCGATTGTCATCATAAAAAGAGTTTGCTCTTCTATATCGTCCGTTTAAAAACTCTTGCTTTATTGTAGTTGTATTTGGTTTATGATTTGTATTGTACTAATTATTTAATTATTTTGTGCTTAAGTTTTGTTTCTAGGTCTGAATTATTTTAATACAAAATTACTTTTGCAGCACAAGCCAGTTTATATACTTATTTTTTTAGTTGACATTAAATAAATTTTTATAAAATGTTTTATGTCAATTTTAGCTAAACCCAAAGTTATATTTAACCTATATAACAAGTTTCCTCACAGTAGTAAAAGTTGAGATGCATTAAAATTTTAAGGAGGTATGTGACAGAAATCCTCCTATAATGTTATCTGAACGTGGTGATATGATAAGCATTAGAAACTTTGTGACCCTTTTACAAAATCAAATGTGACATTAATTTCAATCCACCATATCCTCATTACCAAGTCTAGCCACAACATAATACACCACTATACAGCCCATTCTCCAAAATTTAAAATATTAGTTTTCTATCTTTAGTATACTCCTATATATGTATATTTCACTCCAAAATCATCATTTGCTGGTGAAATGCTGACATGGCCTTCAAATATATATTGGTATTAAACAACACATCTGATGAACTATTGAATCATAGAAGTAAGCCGTCCGAAAAAAAAGAAGAAGAAAAATTAACAATTCTAATTAGAATGGTAAGAATTGTGCTATTTAAATAGCTATTCATTACGATATTCTTCTTATGCTATACATATCGTTTGATGAATATTTTATATCCTGAATCGTAACTTGAATTGGGTGAATTGAATCTATTCAGTTTCCATTATGGATTATTGCGTGAAGAAAGAACGAAAAATAAAAAATCACAAAAGAACACAGTAGAGAAGAAACTCAGCAAAGACGAAGTTCAGCTTTGATAATTATAATAAGAAATGAAGTCTTTTCAAATTATGTAGGTATATATTTTTGTTTTTATTAATTTACAGATTAATATATAATAATGATCATATTAGATTTTTTTTTTCATAATGGTTAAATATAAGACATAATAGTATTTTATTTTCATAAATTTACTCCTTTAAGAATTAAATATGCATTATTATGTTTGATAATTATAAACAATAGTTCATTTTATTGAATCCAGTATATTTGAAAGGATGAATAAAACCATCATTAGCATTTAAAAGAAAAAAAGACCAAATATTAATATAATAAACTCCTTTTCATCGTACTTTAATTCATCACATTTTGTTTTGTTTCACTTATCATCAACTGTTTTCAACTATAAGTACATATTGATGATTGCTATGACTTGTACCGCACGCAACATGTCAGTAACAGGGTTGATGCTGCACAATGGAATTAAAATCAACGCAGCTGCAAGGATAGACTTTTCTTTATGATTATGATTGAAGTGATGAACATGTGATTGCTGCAACATGCATGCATATACCAAAAGCATGTGTTTGTTGCAACACGCATAAGCCAAAAAGAAAGTGATCGTTGCAACATGCATATACCTAAAACATGAGAGTTGTAACATATATAACAGTGTGAGGGTGAGTAACACCCAATCCAATCCCCTTATTATATATTACAGGGACAAAACAAACAAGGTTACTGCATAATACAAAGGATAAATTATGAACAAAGGAAAACAAGAAAAAGGAAATATTTAAGTAGTTGTAGTTAAATATTGCTTTGGAGGAGTTGTGCAAGTCTGATCTTTGGGAACTCATCTGCTAAAGGTGATTTACCCGTCATAAGCTTTTTGGATACTTGATCCATGGTTGGGCGAGAACATGGATTTTCACTCAAGCAAGAAAATGCCAAGCTTGCAACCAAAATGACATCCCCAACAACCGATTTAAGAGGAGGAGGAGGTCTTTGGTCTATCACATCAATTAGTAGCAAGTCATGAGTTATTGCTGCTGAAGATGAAGATAACAACGAAGAAACGAGATCCCCCGGATGCTTCCCCATGATGATTTCTAGACAAAGCACTCCAAAACTGAATACATCACATTTCTCAGTCACTTCCATAGTCTGGGCAAGCTCTACAATAGCCAAAAGTTTTGAAGTTACTCACAAAAGTAGGTTTTTGCATATAACACTTTCTTACCTCACTTCTTAACATTCATTGGATTAATTAGCTTAATTCCTCTACACGTAAACAATGGTTAAACATAATTTGAACATAAAGTGGTGGAAATTAATTGAAAAAAAAAAACAAGATAATTTCAAATCATATTTCTAAATATGAGGAAAAAGGATCCAACCTGGAGCTGCATACCCAAAGGTGCCAGCAAACGTGGTCCAAGTGCTTGAACCAGGTTTTAGAATCTTAGCTGTCCCAAAATCAGAGATATGAGCTTCTTTTTGTGAATCCAAAAGAATATTCTTGCTGGATATGTCTCGATGAATTATTGGTGGTGAGCAATCTTGATGCATATAGGATAAAGCATAGGCCACACCTTTAACAACGTTGACCCTCACTTCCCACTCAAATGCACCTGCTTTTTTGTCACTGTTTAGTATTTGATCCAAGCTACCCCCTTCCAAGAACTCGTAGACCAAAAATGAGAACCGTGAATGCGAGCAAAATCCACACAGCTTTACAATGTTACGGTGCCTGATTTCTGTCAGAGCTTGAATTTCATTTTCAAAAGCTTTAAAATTAGGCTTCTCTTCATCTGTTTCCAAATGAAGTTTCTTCACCGCAAAAACCTGGCCTGTAGGCATCTCAGCTTTGTAAACAGATCCTTGCCCTCCAATTCCAATCAGATATTTATCGTTGAAATTGTCGGTAGCTTCAATGATATTTTCAAACATAATTTTTCCATCGTGACTCCATATGGAAAACACTTCTTCAGGCAATGATTTTCCTGAATGTACATTTTCCTTAGCATGTATATCATTCTTTCTCGCTTTTCGACAGAGAATATACATTGAAACTGACACCCCACATAATACTAGAACAAGAGCACCCAAGGCAATGAATAATGCTAGTAGAATGGCCTTGTGCCTCTTCTGAATGTGGTTGGTTGGGCAAGGAATCAAGCCAGTGACGTTGCCACACAAGCCTCTGTTATTTTTCAATGATTCAATAGAAGCATTACGAAAGGCTTGATTATTCGGAACTGGCCCTTCTAACTGGTTGTATGATATGTTGACCGAAACCAAACCTGATTTGCCATCAAAACTGGATGGAATATTTCCAGAAAGATTGTTGCGAGAGAGATTCAGCCATTGCAGTTGCATCACCTCTCCAAGCTGTCTCGGTATGGTTCCACTCAACAAATTCCCACTAAGATCAAGATATTCAAGAGGCTGAAATTGGCTAAACTCCGAGGGAATACTTCCGTTTATTTTATTATTGCTCAAAGTCAAGTTTCGTAACTTGGGCAATTTTACAACATCCATCGGTATTGTTCCACTCAACTGGTTATCTGCAAGATCCAATTGTTCAAGAATTTTCAGTGATCCGATTTCTTTTGGAATGTCTCCAGAAAGATGGTTGTTGCTAATCTTGAGTTCAATTAACGATGTCATATTCCCTAATTCCTTTGGAATCTTTCCATTCAAGTGGTTAGAAGAAAGGTGAAGCTTGCCTAGGTTGGTTGCCTCAACAAGTTCTACTGGTATACCACCAGAAATGTTATTGTTGGATATCATCAAGGTAACGAGATTAGGACACTTCCCCCAGTTTGGTGAAATTTGGCCGTGCATCTTATTGTCGCTCAAATCAATGTAATCCAAATTTGGATATACACCAAAATCCTGTGCTATATCTCCTTCCAATTGGTTTCCTTCCAGCCTGAGTCTAGTAATACTAGAGCAGTTCTTTAAGCTTATTGGCACTGGACCAGTGAAACGGTTGTGATGGGCACTAAGGGATATTAGAGACCCAGCAGAGCAAATTTGAGGTGGTAAATGGCCTGTGAAATTATTCTCAGATAGTAACACGTAAGACCAGTTCCGAATGTTATTCAAGACTTGTGAAACGCTGCCATTAAGTTTGTTGTAGGACAATTCTAAAATGGTGAGGTTTTTCAAATTTCCAATTGTGGCAGGAATTGTTCCGGAGAGATTGTTGATTTGGAGACTAAGTACTTCCAAATTGTTCAAATTTCCTATAGAGGGAGGAATTGATCCAGAAAGATTGTTAGAGCGTAAAAACAACTTGGTGAGCTTGGTCAAGTTTCCAATTGTGGAAGGAATAGGTCCGGAAAGGTGGTTGTAATCAAGTCCAAGATACTGTAAATTGACCAAGTTTTCTATGGAAGCAGGGATTGATCCAGAAAGATTATTGTTCTCAAGAAAGACCAAGGTCAAGTTTGACATGGTCCACAAGGAGGATGGAATTGGCCCAGATAGAAGGGAGTTATTAGAAATGCGAAGTAGATTTAAATTACTCATGTTGCCTATTGTTTCAGGGATAGCACCAGAGAGAGAATTGTATGACAAATCAATATTCCTAAGGTTTCTCAACATTGAAATTTCTTGAGGAATGGAACCAGAAAGTTTATTTTCTTTAAAATTTAGATACTCTAACTTGTACAACTTTCCAATCTCGGGTGGAATGTAGCCAGAAAAATTGTTTATCCCTAAATCTAGATATGACAAGTTGGACAAGTTTGCTATGGAATTAGGAATCTCTCCATTCAGTCGACATTGGTCAAGATCAAGGCCTTGTAAACTTCTTAGTGTCCACATTTCTTGAGGGATGGAACCGTGGAAAGAATTTGATGAAAGATTCAAAATATTTACTTTGGACATGTTACCAATTTGTGGGGGAATGGTCCCATAAAAGGAGTTGTTGAAGATGTTTAGGACGAGGAGGTTGGGAAAAGCAGCGAAGTTGAGGGTGGAAAGTGTACCTGTCAGTCCATAATTTGCAAGATTTATGGTGGAGACAAGCATGGATTTGTCACACTGAATTCCTTGCCATTTGCATGAAGTAGAACCTGTCCAAGTTGTCAAGAGATCTTGGCTGCTATTATCAAAGCTGTATTTCCACTTTAACAGTGCATTTGCCTCATTGTTATCAGCTGCAGCAGTGGCCAAAACTACTGTTTTGGAAAACCAAGCAAGTTGGAGTGAAGAGTGTGTTAGAAATGCCAAAAGAAAGGAAGAGATTATAATATTGATGGATTTCATGGTTCAAGTATAACTGGATTTTGGGGTGAAGAGTACATTCAAAGGCTGCATATTCTTATAAGGGAAAGGTGTGTTATTATGTGGATTGAAATTGGTGGAGCTATGATATCCTTATAATGTGGGACGAGTGCGCACTTGTGATGTGACTACACTAAAGCCAAAATGGATATTTGACTTTTTTATTTAAATAATAAATGTTATTTGCACAAGTAGCAATCTCCAACATTATTTTTCTAATGCACAAAAAGAAGAAATCATACATGGTAATGTCAAGAACCATGTTTATTCATGGTGGCTGAAGACCCTGAGAGATACCTATCTTGTCAAATGTGACTATAATGATGGATATACTTGGAAGTGTAGAGTTGCACTCTGACAAAAGGAAACAGATTTAGCATATTAGAATGGTAGTAGAATAGAACACCATACAAGTGTTTTTAACAATGCTATCTATCATCATAACCTTGACTCAGCCATGATAAAGTAATGATATTGGCACATTGATAATGTTAAGATGGGAACAACAGAAGATCCTTCCAACACGAAAAAGATTTGGTATTTTTCACTTGACATGTCTGATAAAAAAAATTGTAACAATTTGATGATATGACACAACTTATGTGTTTCCTCTCATGAGCTATTGTGAAATGTCAAGGCAAACTCAATACTTTTTTCTTAGTTGTGCTGATTAAATTTAATTAAAACAAAGAAAATCAACAACTTCATTAAATTGATTTTCATTACCAAAATTTTCAACTGTTGTACTGATTATTTAAATTAATCATAATTTTATTTACAACTATAATAATTATTAGGTATGTTAATTAAGACTAGTTTTATATATTAACTGGTCTTTTTCATTATTTAATTAAACTTTATTGTTTAATTTTATTTGTTATGCAATCCAAATAATTTCGATGTATATTGAATCACAAATACAATTTCTTTACAAATGAAACTTTAATTATACATGAAATTTCTAAAATAATTATGATTAATAATTTTTAAAATCTAGAACATGCAAAAACATTGGGAAAAAAAACAGAATAGAAGGGAAATCGGGATTGGGAGGTGGAGGTGGATAGGTTCCTCGGGAAAAATGGTAGGCAGGAAAATAATGTTGGGGGAGTGATGTTTTAGTAAATAATTTTGAGTTATGTAATTAAAACTAGGTAAAGATATTATATCCAATTGTATTATTAGTTGTTAACTTCCTGGGGGAATTATTGACCTACTTTGAGGTGTCCTTTATTTATTTAACTAAATTTTATGTCTTTTCTGACTTATTTATTTGGTAGTTACAAGAAAAAAGTATTATTTAAATGAAAAATAAACGACAACAAAGCTAATTTTCCACATTTCTAGTTCCTTTGAAGAAAAACATGTGCCTATGGAAAGGGGATTAATGTGAGTCAAGTCTTGAAAGGGACTTTATTTCATTCAAACAGTAAAATAGAAATAAACAAAAGAGACCATAAAGGAAGACTACAAAAAGATAGGACTTTAGATATCCATTCAAAACAATTTGATTAAAAATAGTTTAACTGTGATGCATTGAAAGTGTTATGCAATCATAAATTACCAATTAGTTCACAATTTAAAAAAAAATAATCATTTTTTAATAAATGCTCATTTATTCTTTCAAAACGATAAGGATAACTTATGTACGTATGAATAAAAATACGCATAATTTATGCCGATAAAGAAAAAATACGCAAAATTTATAAGCGTTGTCTTATTATTTTCACTTAAAATTAAAGTTGTTTGTAGTAAAATGAATAAACATTTATCTTCCTAAGGTATGAGCATCCTTTATGAAGAATAGCTTTTTATTTCATCGAATATTTATATTTATTCCTTGTCTTTAATTGGATTCATAAGAGATGCACTTTTATGATGTTTTTTTTTTTATAAGTAAACTTCTACTTTCATGAAATTTGAATAATCAAATAATAACACAAATAATACTAATGTGTTTTCTTTTAATTTCTTTATACGATAAAAGAAGTTATTATGCCTTTTACATTATGATCTTGATGATTAGATTAGTTCAACAATTTTTTTGAATAAATTTGTAATTTTGTTAGATTAATTTAATTTTTTTTTTTCAAACTTTCGATCAATATGATTTTGCATCAAACTCGAAATCCAAGTTGAGAAGTGATCTTCGAGAATGTATTCATGTATTTATATGGTAGACATATTTACTTAATTTTTCATATATATGTTTTCTTTTTTCGTAGTCTATACTTGTAATTCCTATTTATTAGATATCAAAAGTTATTTGTAACATTCTAACAACCTTGGATAAGTTTTCTTTATCTCTAGCGAAGACTAGAATATCATAATATTTGACCCATGGCAACTATTAGCAGAACCGTTGATTAGTTTCATTTTTGGATGTATTGAAACAACACTTTTTGATCCTACTTTTCTTAATCAAACCTCATTTGTGCTTTATAAAAAGTCCTCAACATAGGATATGCAATCATCCCTACAAGACTCAAATTTAACTTTAAATTTGTTTAACATCCAAAGGAAGATTAGAAATAGATAATTCTTTTAATTGTATGTTAAATTTGTTGTTGATAGTAAAAGAAATATGATATTAAGAGAAAAAGTCACTTTATACTTAACAAATTGGTATTATAATGAACAATGTCAAGGAGAAGGCTAACAACCATGTAAAATTAACTCATCAAACACTCTTACATAAAATTACATTGTTCCTTATTGTTTATCCTTAGTGTGACTTCCATGGATCATCTAATAGACATAAAACCAAACTATGTTATCTTTGTAAATCTAAGTAATCTCAATAAAAAAGTCTTATATCTATATTCTATTATAGATAGGTATCGTTGTATTCTTTTAAACAATATTTCTTTTTGTTATAATTAAAACCGCAACTCAATATTTAAAAAAACCAGAAATAATTTAATATAAAAAATATTTATATTCTTTATTTCTAGAAAAGGAAAATAAATAACTAAGAATGAATTTACATATTTATTATATGTCGAAAGAGATAATAAAAATACTCGTAATAGATTATAATGAAACTTCTTAAAAATGTTTTAAACTAAAAATCAATGTAATTCAATTAGACTAAATTAATATAAAAATCAAGTGTTATTGCTTGTGTTATTAAATGTTTATTAAATGCTTAGTATTCTTTTAATGAGTTTTGTGAAAATATTTTGAAATTGTTCCAATTGTTTTACAATGTTTTTTATAATGGTGCTTTAAACTTTATTAAACTTTTCTCCTCTCTAAAACTAACATTTCTTTTCAATATTAACTGAGTCGCCACTTAAACTTTTAAGAATGTGTGTCCAACAGTAATATAAAAAAAAAAATGTTTACATGTAAGTTTTAAACGTTGCAAGTTAATTTGAGTTTTAACATCATGTCAAACAAATTGAAATTCTTTCACTCCAATTTAGTTCCAATAATTTCGCCATAGAGTTTGGTTAGTGACATTCTTGAGAGGACTGTACTTGAGACAATTAGCGCTTTTCCCATATACATTTTTATCACCACCAGTTTAAAATAATTAGAAGTATTGTATAACATATAAACAACATCAAATCTGGCATATATGACCAAACACAACAAACCCAGTCACATAAATTATTCATTCAAAGCATTTTAGCCAGATTAGTTCAACAATGTTAATGATTGCCATCTATCAGCACCCTAAATTATAGTTTTACTTAAATACTTACTTTTGTCTACAAAAATTCCTGAATCAATTATTAAGATTGAAAGTATTAAAAAGATATTACAACTGGAAAGTGAATATTCAGGAATAGTTAAAAGCATTTGTACCATTAATTATTATAATATGCAATTATTGGGCTTATTTGTCAACATATCTTGATGACTCAGGTATAACAGGATTTTTTAACATAGAGGCAATAAACAGAAGTTGAAAATAAGAGAAATGATAGAGGAAATATAACAAGGTGACTTTTGAAAGTCTTGCACAAAGGTAATAAACAATGGCCATCTAACATGGACATATATATATATATATATTGGCTTACTGAGAAACATATATTGATGGGCTTGTCGTTTCTAACATGCATGGTAGCATGGTTCAAGTAATATTTTCCGATGAAGAAGGAAATCAAAGGCTGCATATTATGGTAAATGGATTGTATTGTGGGGATGGTCTTGTCAGATGCAGTTGGGAGATGTTTATGAAGAAATAACAAAGTGTTATGAGTGGTTAATTATGTAAATGAGTACACTTATGAAAGTTTTGCTGAAAAATGCACATTTATAAACTGGGCTTTCCTGAAGACATCTTTTTCTAAAGTTTGCATTATTATGTCCCCACTCCTCAACTCTTAATTACTTAAAATTAAAAGGAAAAATATACAATGTGACTCTTAAACATTAGTAATTTTTTTATTTTGCTGGGATATTATATTTTCTTAAGTGGATATACCTTTGCATTACAAAATTAAATTAGAGAGGACTCAAAATAAAAATAAAATAAGAGTTAGATCCACATAAAAAAATAATATTACTTAAAATTTCAGAATATTAAATTTATAAATTTTTTTATATGATATTTAATTTTTTATTTTTATTTAATGTGAGACTATACACACTTAAAAGTTAGAATAATTTTTTTTATTATTATAAAAGAGTTGTCATCAAATCAAACATTGTCATTATAATAATAATAATAAATTAGAACAACAAAAATAGAGAATAGAGATCAGTAAAATTGTCATTACAATCATGAATTAGAACAACACAAATAGAGATTGGTAACTGAGATAAGCAATGCAATTTTTTGCTATTTAGCTTGAAAAAATAATATATTTATTATTTTTCAGACATCATTTAAGGCGTGCTTAGTACTCAAGCGAGTGAATGTGATAAAAGTGGTAAAATGGAGAAATAAAATAATAATAAAAGTATTTGAATAAAATAAAATAAATTTATTAATATTTATATTTATATTATAATAAAATAAATATAATTATATTATATTATACAATATAATAATAAAAATACTAAATATTATTATTAAAATAATAATAAATTTTAAAAAATTATAAAATAATAGTAACAAAATATTAATAAAAATAAAAAATAAAATATTAATAATAAATTTATGAAATAATAATAAAAGTAAATCTTATAATTTTATTAATTAAAAAAATTAAAATATCTATTACCTCTATCACATTACTTAAAAAAATTTTACTCAACTCTCATTATCTTTTTTTTAATCCATGAAATTTAAACCTAACTCAATCTTACAAAATTAACTTTTAAAGTGATATTTATATTTATAAACTATTAAAAGTCAATGTGGGATTTTTAATAATTCTAAAATATAACTTTTTATATATTTTTATCTCAAATTTACTTTCTCAAATTGACTGCTTCAACTTTACTGCTTCAACCAAAAGTTTCTTTGTAATTAGCATTATCTATGCAAATGAAGGTAAAACCAGAGAGGCTTATGTAAATAAATTTTTTTAATGATATAATCTCTTATGTGGTTACTCTTCTGTGTAACGATTGAAATATCCTTTTTGTATTTTCGTTTAGTTAAATTCTTTTTTTATTAATAAACAAACATATATGATGACGTCAATGAATGAATACCTTTGAATTTCGATTACAGTAATCAGATTCTGCAGTCTGCAAACACTTTTTCATTAGAACAATGAAACATAATTAATTGGAGCAAAACTTTCGAAGACTGTGAATTGTGGTTGTCTCTAGCTATCTTAACCTGTTCCTTTGTCTTTAACTCTCATATGATAAAGGTTCCCTATTAAACAACGGGCACGTGCACGTAGGACGAATCCTTTTATCACGGTTCTAGAATGTCATTATGATTGCAATTGCAATTATAACTGTTCATCAAATTATTAATTTGTCAATAGGAAATAAAAATAATTCTATACTTATATAGTGTGAGTTGAAATTAAAATGTTAAAAAAATGAACACGATAAAAAACATACAAAGAAACAAAATCGGAAATTTATTATTTAAAGATTTTGAGTTTAAAATGGTATATTATTTTTTATTGATTTTTTATGTGGATTTACAACTTAATAAACTTAATTATGCATCATTGCACCACATTATCTTCTAATACACCATCATGAGATTCCTCTTTCACCTTCCAACATTCTACACGTTGTCCACACTCAATTGACCATCAATATTCATAAGCTGGAAAAGAAAAACTTATGTTAATAAAGTAGTACTAAAAAAGAGAACTGCACTAGTAGTTAATGTTAATAATAATTTCGCTGTTAAAAAAAAGGTTAATGTTAATAATGAATTGAAATAAACTATTTACAAGTTGGGCTAGTTATTTATCGATTAAAAAATTAAACTAAACTATTATAATTATGAAACTATATTTTTGTTGAACTAAAACGAACTTTGAAATTAATTTTTTCTTAACAAAAGTATTAGTTGCTATTTTTTTCAATTGAAACTAAACATGAAATTTATACTTCAATAAACTATTTTTCTTCTTAGCAAAATAGATGTTGGAAAAAACAGTAAGTAAAAAGTGAAAAAGATAAAGAATTTATACCATTACTCTACTATAACTAATTAATTGGACTTAATTAAATTTATAAAAAATTGATGTAAACTAAAAAAATACTTTGCTCTAACTAAACTACACTAAAAGAAAATAGTTCAAACAAGTTGAAGTGAACTACTTGAACTATTTTTTTCAATTCCTTTAACTACATAGATCTTTGAAAATTATTATTATTTTTTTCAAAATTTAAAATAATTTAATTATCTGAATTACATTATGGAATAAGAGACAAATAATTAATACTCCATTTCTCTTAATTCATTAATTCATTTATTAACAATATATATATATATATATATATATATATATATATATATATATATATATATATATATAACACTTATAGATAATATTTAATAAATTAATATAAATATCGAAGTCTTAACATAGAAGGAAATAAAATCATGTAAACTTTTAATCGTGAGAGCATAAAAGCTTCTGTTATTTTTCTCATAATGTAATGTACTCATTAACATATTGAGAAACAATGCTACTATTGGAACGATATTTAATAAATAAATTCTACAATTTATATGTAAATTTATAAATAATAACACAATTCAAAATTCACCTAAAAGAATTAGTGATTTCAAGAATAGATAATAAATGATTATGTAAATATTTTTCAACTTTCACAATATTTGCGTAATACAATATAGTTTAGTTATTCAGTTTTTCAAAATTGAACTAAAAATAGTTTAATTTATTTATAGTTTAGTTAAATTTAATTAATTATTTTCTAAAATATTTTAATTTTTAACACCCTTAATTATGACTGCAATTGTAAACGTAATTTATACACTTTAGCTATATCTTTTATTATTTTTTTTTATAAATCTGGAATAAGTTTTTTTTAGTAATATATTCATTTCTAAAGTTATTTGTAAACTTTTTGTTTTCTAAAAATTTAACACATAATCCGTGATGAAGAATCTTGCATGAAGAAAAAAATGCTTCTAAAGAAAATATCTGTCCTTTTCTTCAAATATTTATGTAATTAATTTTGCTAAAATTTTACAGAAACCCATCTCCAAAAGATACCTTCACATAATTTATTAAAATACATGGAACTTCCATCATCAGCACAATATATAATCTATGATCATTGATTTATTTTGCTCATAACACTTCCAAAATTTTAATGTCTCTCACAACTTTGGACCACATTCTCTTACACAAAAACATGTTGCCATGTGTATGCACTTTATTATCTTTCTTTTCATAACTTTACTCGTTATTATATTCTTTATTTACCAAATATATTGTTATAATTATATTTGTTTGAAGATTATGACAGGGACCACTACTTTATTTGTACATTTGAAACATATGACTAGCTTTACCTTGTATTAAATATTCAACTTTTGAGCGCACTAACCTAGTAGAAGTAACATCGTTTTTTGTGCACTGACTTTTCTTTTTCTCCTTTACAAAAACAAGTCTGGACCAAAACTTATAAAAATAAAAATATTTTTATGCAAACAAAACTTCCATAGCCCTTGTTTGGAAGGCGCACCAAACTTTTCATAACAATATATAATTAATCGTATGGTGTCAAAATTTATTTATTTTAATATTATAATAATAAATAATTAAACTAATATAGTAAGTATAATAATTAAAATTGTCAATGATACATAACATTAAAAAATAAATAAATAAAATAACTTCTATTTTCATTTATTTATTTATTTATTATGAAATAATTTAGCTTTTCATTTATTTCTTTCTATTTCTTTTGCCTTTTTCTTTTTCCTTCTCCTTACCAAATGGAATTTAACTAAAAAAGGTTAAATTATCCTTACAGAGTACTCTGTCAAGCGTGCTACCCATCAACCTTTATCAAAATAACAATATATCTTCATTCATTAAATAATTAAATGAAAAAGTAATTTTTTTATACATTTTATTATTTTTTATCATTAAAAAATATTTATAAAGATGTAATATTCTAAAAAATAGCTCTATCATAAAAACTAACCTATAATTTAATTTTAAAGATAAATAAAATAACACTTGAATATTTTTTTTAAGAAAAGTTGTTTAAATAAAGATTAGTTATTTAATTTTTATTTTATAACAACCACATATCTCTAAGAAAATATTTTGTTTGTAAAAACTATCCATTATCTTTATCCAAAAAAGTTATTCTTTTCCTTCTATTTGCTTTATTTCTAAATTTCATTTTCATTCCGTATCACACTGACTATCATAGGTCACTCTTAGATTCCTAGTATCAAGTATAACAAAAGTGTTCGATTAGATTCTTGAATAGAGTTAGGTTGTCCTTGATTTTGGGATTCTTTGAGTATCTCTATTCCATATAGCTAAGGGAAGCTAGTTTGACTGTTTTTAATAGATATTGTAATTATTTGTTTATTAATTATGGATTGGATGAATTTGAATTGAATGGAATGAAAGTTTGTAAATGTATGATGTAGTATCAATGTTTGTGAATGATGTGGTATGTGATTGAGACATAATATCTTTAGGAAAAGAGATACCCGTGTTGAGATTGTTAGGATGTGCATTGTTTGAGGATTCAACTTAACTAAGGAGATATCTTGACTCTAGTGGTACATTGGATTCATATAGATGAAGATTATCTGCTAGTGAAGAATTGAAGGAGGTTTGTATGATCATGTCCAATGTTTGAAATATGAGCTTATCGGAATAGGACATATGAATTAACCCTGTGGATATGGAAACTGTACTTAAGGTTTGAAATAGGAACTGATCGGGACGGACTATATTCGAAGTTTAAAATATGAGCTGATCGAAATAGATGGATGATATATGACTGATGCAAACCTTTAAGTCTAACCCAATGCACAGAGTCTTCCAGAAATAGAGAGTGTGAAATGGATTATAAAAGATTTGATTGTTATTGTTCGGTTGAAATATAAATTTAATTTATGAAAATACATTTTTTAAAAAACTCTCTAACATACTCTTATTTTTGTGTAGTATTTATGTTGTTTTTAAATCTGCGAATAATAGTGTATTACACGTTAACACAAAAGATTTGACAGAGAAACTTTATTTTTATTTTTTATTTTTTTATAATTATACGAAAATATTTTTATTAAATATTATATGGAGAAGTATATTTAAAAATATGTGATGAATGTATATATTTTTATATTCATATTTATTATATAATTTTTATATAATAAAGTTTTTATTATATAAAAAAATTAAGGATGTTAGAAAATATTTAAGACAAAAGTTTCACTTTTGAATAAAATAAAATAAACTATTATATCGTGAGAGGTAGCACTTTATAATATTTGTGGAGTAATCCAAGGAAAAACTTTATAATTTTAGATATTTGAAGTTGGAAAATAAAAATTTGATTTATTTTTTAAAAATAGAGTTTTTTTTTTTTTAAAAAAAAAATGGTGTTTCCAATAAGTATTTGGCCAAATTTTCAATAAAAAATCGTTCAAGGAAATATGAAAATCTGATTGTTTTTTTTCGGATTAAAAAACCTTTAATAAACAAATATTATTATTCAATGAGAATAAAATATTATTTTTTTTATTTTTGCAAAAAAAAGTGAGATGATTTTTCGAATTAATAATTAATTAATATTTTTGGTGATACAAATATTATGTTTTTAAAAAAATATTAAATGTGATCGATCAAACAAATTTAATTATTTATGAGAATTATGATGTGTAGGAATCATAGTTCTAGCATATATATGTTTTTCTTATATGAAACGCCTTGTAAGATTAAAAACGCTCCCTTTTTCTTATAAATTTAAACATGTTATATTTTACTCATTTTTAATTTGTGATCAAATTTTGTTAATTTCCACTAAAAGAATATTCTTTAGACTGCCAGCATTAGAAGGTACAAATATACAGTGTCTCTTTTTTTTTTTTTTTTTTTTTTTTGTAATAAAATGCAATTTCTCTTCCTTAAAAAGATACAAATATCACACTTTCTTAAAAATAACTGAATTTATTATTATTATTATTATTATTATATATAATTACCTCTTAATTCTAAATTTTTTAATAATAAAAATATAGTGCACTTTACTAGTACACATACAAATACCCAAAACTGAGTTTTATTATTGTTGAAAAAATAGTTCATATATTTTAAATAATTATGCATATTGTATTACACACAGCATTATATATCATTATATACTTTTATTATTACTTTAAAAAATCATAAATCAAGGAAAAGTTAGTTATATATTTAAAAAAAATTATTTGATTACTATATCACAAAATATATTCTAAAAACTGAAATTAAAAGTAATACATACATGTGTATAAGTAAAGTAAAAATAAACAACATAACTAGTAATTAATTGATGTTATTAATGTACTATTTAATTAATATTAAATAAATTGGTATTGTTCTTATATTATACTAATTCTTATACTGATTAATAGATTATACAGTTAATTTTAATAGTCTTACTAAATATTAAATTTATTAAATATAATGTAGTTATTATATTAATAAATTTAATAAAGATATATGTACATCAAACGTAGAACTTTAAAATGAATTTAATTATATTAAAATTATATTATTAAATTAAATATAATTATTGTAAAATTTAATATTATACATATTGACTCACAAAAACACACACACATATATAATTTAATTATTATTTTGAAAGATTATCACAAATCTATTAATATTTAAGAAAATTATCAAGTGAATGAATGATAACTTAAATATATATATATATATATATATATATATATATATATATATATATATATATATATATATATATATTGATAGATACGACAGAATATTTTTCAGTTCAAAAGGTTCATTACTTTCATCATTGAGATCAAATATTTAATCTACCTACATCATGCATATCTGTTGTTAGAGTGTTTCTTTGTGTGATGATGGACTGGTTCTTTTAAGGAGGAATGAAATTCCAGAAATAACCATACTGTTAAAAACTATAATGACACTAAATAGTATACGTAACTAAAATAAAAATCTCATTTTTAAAATTATTGTATATTTTCAACTTTAAAAACCATTACCTCTAACAGTTTCAGAAATTAAAACAATCATTTACTTCTTAATGATGACACAAAATTTAGAATTTATAACTCGCAATCTATATCACTCCAACTTTATCTTTAGTGAATAGATTTATTTTTAATGGCTAATGAATAGTTGGAGATATTGGAGTACTTTGATTTTGATGTGTATATATATAGTCATGCTCAATCAAGATTCTTTCTATAAAAGGTTTTGGATTGAAGGGTTATTTATTACCTTTTAAATAATATGATTACTAATATATTACAGTCAGGAAGATACCAGGATATTCTCACGAAACTTAAAATGTTCGATTTTGAAATGGTTTCTAGAAGTTTTTGTTTAGTGTCAAGCAAGCTTACTTGAGAGTAAGAAGTTGTGAACCACTATCCTAAATCTGGGAGTATACTTTTTTTAGTAATTTAATATACCACCTATTAAGTGAGTACTTAATAGCAAAATAAGATTTATTAATTCTAAGAACGAAAATTTATAAATAAGATAGTTTTCACAAAACAAAAAACAAATTTTATTTAAACCGAATTAAAATCGTTACTTTAAACTAGAACAATAAAATGAGAGTACAAAATTATTATATAGTTAAATATGAGAGATTCATAGTTAGTATCAAAGTTAAATGTTATATCGTGATATTTTTTTTTACTATTTTTAGACTTTATAATGTCATTTATTGTTTTAGAATTCATTACAGTGTAATTTTAATATAAAAATTAAGACATGTATTTTTATCATTTTTTTATTTTTCATTTTAATATAATTATAATTTTTAATATAAAAATATTTTCGTTTTTATAATTCACTGTCTTTTTTAAAACATACGGTGATAAATTTAAGCGCATTTTATGCTATATATTTTAACATAATATTTTATAAATTTTTAATTTAATATCTACCTATTATTGGAGATGTAAGGTCTCTTTATGAATGCAGAAAGGTTAAGGTGGAAAGATTGTAAAGAAAATTAAAAAAACGAGACACTAAAATAATTTATTTTTCAAAATATTTTAAAATATATATTAAAAAGATTCAATCATATCAATTACATTTATTATAATTTTTGTTTTCGTCTAAACAACTTTATCTATCTTTTCTTTTTTCTATCACACCCGAATCTAAAGAAAGCTAGGTGAAGAAAATAAATGAGCTAGAAAACTTTTTTGGTGAAAAAAGAAAAAGTCTAGTTGCTCATTATTATGTCCTGAAAAGCAAAAGCTATGGCATGCACATTTCCCAAAGATCAAAAGAGAAGGTTTAAGGGCTAAAACACAGAGATGCCCTATATATATGCATTTCATAGCTGGTATGCATCATAACCAGTTCCCAAAGATCGCTTGAAAAGAATGGCCACTTCCATTTTTCTCCTATGCCTTGTAGTTTCCTCATTTCTTCTTTTCACTTTCTTGCTCGAAGCTGTTCATGGCACCAAAAAGGCAAGCAAGCTGGTTTTGCTTATTGCTTTTCATTTAACATTAGTTTGTACCATGAAATTATGATGCTGATGATAACTTGTTTGTGATATTGCTGAGTTTCTCATCATTGATTTGCTTCTTCATCATTGCTTGTATTTCACAAATCTTTGATTTTGTTTACAGTGTTACATTGTGTACTTGGGAGGACACTCTCATGGTTTCAACCCTACTTCTGTTGACCTCGAAATTGCTACGTATTCTCATTATCATTTACTAGGTTCAATTATGGGAAGGTATCAAATCAATAGTTTCTTGTGTATTTTCTTTTCATCAATTATTGTCCTATTATACATTATATATTAAATTTTCAAGACCTAATTATATATTGTTGTAATTAAAGTCTCATATTTAGGGGATGGTGTTTAGTAAGTAGTTATTCATTCAGACTAATTTGTTTTTTTTTTATCATGTTACGTATATGGTCCTTGTTATAATAGGAGATAGTACTGTCCTTGTTCCATTAATAAACAAATTAAATTACTCACATGTATTTAATATATCAACTGTGGTATTGCCCAGACATGTTTGGGGGTAAAATTTTTACCATTTCTACTCATATTAAGTTTTAAGAATAAAAAACATTGTTAGAAAAAAAAATCCCATAAAAATAAGGAATATATATTGGTACGAATAATGATGATATGAATAATCGAAAAACCATTAAAATAGCTATGAATATTTTGTACCTACGCGACAAAAATCATTGGAAGGAATCTTTTCGGAAGATTGACTACTCTAAATAGTATTCTATTTCTTACTTTCTCACGTAGCCTTTTACAGTTTAAGCATGTAAAGTAAGTAGGTATATACTTATAATTTTGTGTTGAAATTAAACTTATTTGATTACAATTGACTAAAGAATGCACAGTACACAAACTAACAATCATAAAAGTCTGTGAGATAAAGTAATTAACAAGAGATAATAGTAGGGTGAATATCAGATGTAATTATTGTTTGACAGTGAGGAGAAAGCGAAAGAAGCAGTTATCTACTCATACAATAGGCACATAAATGGCTTTGCTGCACTGCTGGAAGAGGAAGAAGCAGCAGATATTGCCAGTGAGCATGCTAGCTTCCATCGATTACCTATTCTTCTTCACTTTATTTTGTTCAAATTAGTTTGTGACGCAGTGTTTGGAATGAGGCAGAAAACCCTAAAGTGGTGTCTGTGTTCTTGAGCAAAAAACATAATCTGCACACTACTCGCTCATGGGAGTTTCTTGGACTACAAAGAAACGGTAAGAACTCTGCATGGCAACAGGGAAACTTTGGTGAAAATACAATCATCGCAAACATCGACACAGGTAAGCTTTATTATTTATTTAGGGTTTAGGGTTTTTATGTTCATACTTTAACCCTGAGTTTGGCGTTTAATATATAGGTATTTGGCCAGAGTCAGAGAGCTTCAGTGATAAAGGATATGGTCCCGTTCCCTCCAAATGGCGTGGGGGTAATGTCTGTCAAATTAACAAACTTCCACGCTCCAAGACAAATCCATGCAACAGGTTCTTTTTCTCTTTCACCCTTTCTTTCTTCATTATATAATTTACAACTTCTCAATTTCAGAAACAAATGACAATAATTGGAGACGAAATAAGAAATTAATTTTGTGGGACCTTTACAATTTGTTTCTACCCTTGGAAGACCTAATTCACTGTTGAATTGTTTTTTTTATGTTTGATTTCCTGTCTCTACCTCTATGGCTTAAAGTACTTTACAACTCTACCACCTTTCTCCTTCTCTTTCTCTTTTTCTTTTTCATCAATCTTTTTTCTTTATACATAGATATCATATTCAAAACCTTTATTATCGTATTTATTTGTGCGCATGAACAGAAAGCTGATAGGAGCAAGATTCTTCAACAAAGCTTTCGAGGCTTACAATGGCGAACTTGTTACCTCGCTGCAAACAGCGCGTGACTTCATGGGGCATGGGACCCACACTCTAGCAACCGCCGGGGGAAATTTCGTGGGCGGCGCAAGCGTATTTGCGGTGGGTAATGGCACCGCAAAGGGTGGGTCCCCGAGAGCACGAGTTGCAGCTTACAAAGTGTGTTGGTCTCTGACGGACCCAACCAGCTGCTACGGCGCCGACGTCTTGGCTGCTATCGACCGAGCCATCGACGACGGCGTCGATGTGATCAATCTTTCAGTTGGTGGCGGTTACGTTGTGAACCCCGAAGATATATTCACCGACGAGGTTTCCATTGGGGCCTTCCATGCGATTTCTAGAAACATTCTTGTAGTTGCCTCTGCGGGAAACGATGGACCAACGCCTGGTTCTGTGGTGAACGTGGCTCCTTGGGTCTTCACCATCGCTGCTAGCACCATAGACAGAGATTTCAGCAGCAATTTAACCATTAACAACAATCAGCAAATCGAGGTACTTGTTATTCTAATCTATCCATATAAAAAGATTATGAAAAAATATATATAAAGAAATAATTTAGTATGGTCAAGGTAAACACTTTAAGTGCATCATCCTGTCATATATTACATTTACCTGAAAATTAACATAGTTTTGAGAATGTAATGCACGTGAAACAAATCTGTCGCGAAAGATTTTTGAAGTAAAAATATAATTCTCTTTTACTATAAATGTAGGAAAAGGAAAGGAAAGAACAAAATTAATGGGCTCCACGTGTGGAAAAACTTTCTTATCACTTAGCCACTTCACAATACTTAAGAATCTAAGAGAAAGTCTTCAATAATTTATGCTCTGCAAAATTTACAGTAGTTACCGACAGATGTTTTCGCTTAATATTTTATCCATCACTGTAAATTTTGTTACTGGTCTTATATCAGTATTGCAAAACGGAAACTAGAATTCATCTAATAATTTTGTTAAATTGAAATTAATAATATTGAAAAACAGTTTATTTATTTAATATACTTAAAGGTTCAAATAACAGTTGGTTAGTGATTGACAAAGTAAACGACAACGCAAAAAGTTCATTAAAGGCAAAGAGACAATTAAATATGACATTTATTTTAACATACAGATTTAATTTTGATTTTTCATTTTTAATTCTATGATTTTGTTTAATATCCTACTTTACTCTATAGATTGACATAAAGTACTGATGTGATTGGTTAGCATGGGACTGGGGTGTACGTAAGATTGTGACGGATACGTGTGCACATACAAATGGTGTTGTGTAAAGTGATGACAAAGATAAATTTAACCACAGAAATTTATAAGAAAATATAAATTTCTACATGTGACTATTAGAACAAAATCATATATCAAAGAATGATTTCCAAAATTATATATAGAGTTATGCATTCATCCACCGTCGTTACGCAAATTACTTTTTCTTTTTTTTTTAAATCGTGAAATAAACCATGATTTCTATAATTATTAAAAAAATATAATATTACTTACCTAATGTACATAACGTTATTTAAATTTTATCGATTGACACAGTGCTACACATAGTTATTTTCATCAATACTTTATTATGACATCAACCTTATTTTTTGCGGTTATAAAAAAACTTGATTATGACATCAACCTTATTTCATGACAAGTTGATTAATAAATTAAAATAACATAATTTAATAATAGAAGGAATAAGATCACAAGATTTAAATATCGCGAATTGATTATATTAGTGAGAAAAAAAAAAGTTAAGTCTCCATATATTTAAAAGGTCGGTAAATTTTAAGTTATTTGATTTGAGAAAAAAATTGATTATAAAAAATATTGCTTTACTTTTACTTTTTTTAACATTGATTTGCAAATTATCAAAAAATATTTTCACTATTTTTCAAATAAATTCTTAAAATACTATATAAGACAAAAATTAAGTTTAAAAATGAATAAAAAATAAATAAAAAACACTAAAATTAAAAAATAATAGCTCTGTCTCTCTTTACATATTTTTTTCTCATATTTTTAGAGTATAACCAACTAAAAAATTCACTTTTTTGTACTAGTTTCCTGCTTTCTTTTTCATTTTTTTTTTTAATTTCTAGCATCATAAAACGTTGGCTTAGTGTTGTATATAATTATTAACTTTGTATTATATACTTGCAGGGAGCGAGTCTTTTTGTAAACTTGCCACCGAATCAGGCCTTTTCTCTGATCCTCTCCACTGATGCTAAACTTGCTAATGCAACATTTCGAGACGCGTAAGAACAACTCACAAGCTCAATTTTGCTTCAAAAAAAAAACCTTGTTCATTAGAATATCAGTGTTTCTTACATTCTTCGTCTTGTTGACATGCATGTATATTTGGTGCAGTCAACTGTGTAGGCGTGGAACACTTGATCCTGCAAAAGTAAAGGGCAAAATAGTGCGTTGCATTCGAGAAGGAAAAATAAAATCAGTTGCTGAGGGTAATGAAGCTCTTTCTGCAGGCGCACAGGGAATGATTTTGGGCAATCAAAAGCGAAATGGGAAAACAACTTTTGGCGAGCCTCATGTTCTATCTACTGTGGGCACAAACAATGACCATGCAGGGGGACAGTCTGATTTTTTCTTAACTGCAACGTAATTATATATTCTTCACGCACTTCAAAATTGTTTAACAGTTTTCAAATGACGTGCCACAAAACAATTGCTCCATTTTTCATGCATGCACACGTACATTTTTGCAGGGACCCTATAAAATCAGGTGCTACCATAAGAATGTCCACAGCAAGGACGTTATTTGGAAGAAAGCCAGCTCCAGTTATGGCTTCATTCTCATCTAGAGGACCCAATAAGATTCAGCCAGCAATACTCAAGGTGCACCACATTCACATTAGTTAATTAGTATATATTTGATTGATTTGTTACAAACAACTATGTATTACATGTGTGTTTGAGTGTGTTTATGAAACTCTTGTTTTATGTTGGTTTCAGCCTGATGTGACTGCACCTGGTGTGAACATACTTTCTGCCTACTCAGAATTCGCTAGTGCATCAACCTTGCTAACAGACAATCGTCGAGGGTTTAAATTCAACGTGTTGCAAGGAACTTCCATGTCTTGCCCTCATGTTGCTGGCATCGCTGGACTTCTCAAAACACGTCATCCTAGTTGGAGTCCTGCTGCTATAAAATCAGCAATCATGACCACAGGTTTGAATCTCCAATTTCATGAGTTATATATAAATAGCTGTGGGAGAAGCTTTATATTACAGATATATGTAAAGTATTGGTAAGATCTGTTTGGATGACTTTACTTGTGTTTTTAAGAGTGCGTTTCAGTGATAATGCTTGCAAGCCTATTTTGTTTTTCTACCAAACTTGTACAGATTGTAACATGATTAAGTATATATACTTTGCAGCAACCACACGAGACAACACAAACAAGCCAATACAGGATGCGTTTGCTAAAACACTGGCAACTCCCTTTGCTTATGGTTCAGGACATGTTCAACCTGACCTTGCCATAGATCCTGGCCTCGTTTACGATCTAGGCCTCACTGATTACTTGAACTTCTTATGTGCTTCTGGATACGACCAACAACTCATCTCTGCTCTCAATTTCAATAGAACTTTCATTTGTTCAGGCACTCACAGTGTAGCAGATTTGAACTACCCTTCAATCACATTGCCAAATCTAGGCTTAAAAGCCGTAATTACTCGCACGCTAACAAATGTTGGAACACCAAGCACATACACTGCAAGTGCCCAATTGCCTGGCTATAACATTACCGTTGTGCCAAATTCCTTGACTTTCAGTAAAATTGGTGAAAAGAAGACATTCAAGGTGACTGTGCAGGCAAGCAGTGTAACCAAGCGGAGAACTTATCAATTTGGAGAATTGCGATGGACAGATGGAAAACATATAGTAAGAAGTCCTATTACTGTAAAACGCAGATGAAATTTCCCAATGGAGTAGGTTGTGTTGGAATCCTTACTTATCATAGTAATTGCGTGGATGCGTGCATGATCAGATGTAAGTTTGACTACAGCTAGGATCTCATCTCATGTTATGGTATGATTGTGTTTTTTTTTCTGGGATATTGTCTACCTTCTTGGTTTTTTCTCTATGGTAAGATGTATTGCGTGTTTTATGTATGACAATAACAATGATAATGGAGATGCGGGTAGGCATGTCCGCATCACATGTAACTTTCTCCCACTTATAAAATTTGAGTTTAAGCCTGATTGCGTTTCAGAAATACTAATCATAGAGCAAGGGTTATCTCCCATTATTTTCATTTTGGTTAAATTGTCACTTGATATGAGACATTGGGTGGGTTAATCATCAATTTACTTGAACAGATTCGCATTTTCAAATATTGTTCGTGTATACAATGAACAAAGCTCGTAAGCTTACAATATGCAGGAAAAAAAGAAGGTGGGATACACGAGAATGAAAAGGAAACAAAATACTTGAGTATTCCGATGATTCAGAAGAGTTGTCCCAGTCTGATCATAGGAAATTGGTCATCCAAAGGTGATTTTCCTGTTCCAAATGCCTTGGATACTTGTTCCATGGTTGGGCGGGAACGTGGATTTTGACTCAAGCAAGCAATTGCTAACCTTACGATTAAGATCACCTCCCCATCAATTGGTTTTGTAGGTTGAGGAGGTCGTTGATCTAAAATATCAGCCAATAACAAATCATGAACATGTGGTGCCATAGAAGTTGGCACAAAGTGAGAAATGAGATCTCTTGGATGTTTTCCCATAATGATTTCCAAAGCAAGTACTCCAAAGCTATAAACATCACATTTCTCATTCACTATCATAGCCTGGGCCAACTCTGCCAATAGATAACAAAAAGATATTTCAGAGCAATGTTAAGCATGAAGCAATGTGGGTTATATGCAATCTAGTGTAGTAGCTATAGCATTATCTAAATAGATCATGGTATTTGCTGAGAACTTGTTTTCACAATTTTTGCATGGGGAGAACCAATCACTTTTTGGAGTTTCAAGGTAAAAGAGTGACATAAATGAAAAATGATGTGACTATTTTAAGTTGTAAATACGAGGGAAAAGGGTCTAACCTGGAGCAGCATAGCCAAAGGTGCCTGCGAATTGAGTCCAACTATCTGAACTAGGCTTCAAAAACTTAGCAGTCCCAAAGTCAGAGACATGAGCTTCATACTCAAGATCCAAAAGAACATTTTTACTTGATATGTCCCGATGAACAATTGGAGGTGAGCAATCATGGTGCAAATAGGATAAAGCATTGGCCACACCTTGAACAACATTCACCCTCTTTTCCCAATCAAATGCAGTTGCTTGTGTATCGTTGTTCAGCAATTGATCCAAGCTACCCCCTTCCATGAGCTCATAGACCAAAAATGAGACCTGTGAATGTGAGCAAAATCCATGCAACTTTATAATGTTCCGATGCTTGATTTCTGTCAATGCTTTAATCTCACTTGAAAAAGCCTTTGAACTAAAATCTGACATTTCCTCATCTATCACCGAATGAAGTTTCTTCACAGCAACAACCAAACCTGAAGGCAACACCGCTTTGTAAACATATCCTTGACTTCCTGCTCCAATGAGATATTTGTCATCAAAATTCTCTGTAGCTTCAATGATATTTTCAAACATGATTTTCCCATCGTAGCTCCATATGGAAAAGAGTACTTTCTTTTGCTCTTCTTCAGAATTAGAATGACTTTCTCCTTTTCTTTTACCACGACAAAAAATATACATTGAAAGTGCCACCCCACACAGCACTAGTACTATAGCTCCTAAACTAAGGAATGCCACCAGGATCACTTTGCTCTTTCTATTATGCTTGGTTGGACAAGGAACCAATCCCGTGACATTACCACATAAGCCTTTATTATTTTTCAATGAGTCAATTGAGGCATCAAGAAAAAGTGGAATATTTGGAATTGGCCCTTCTAATTGGTTGTCTGATATGTTGACGATACTCAATGCTCTGCTAAAAGTGGAAGGAATGGTGCCAGAAAGACTATTACGTGAGAGATTCAACATGAACAAGCTTTTCAACTCTCCAATATTTGTTGGTATTGTTCCAGTCAACAAATTGGCACTAAGATCAAGAAGTTCTAAGGATTGGCTGAACTGAGAGGGAATGCTTCCATCAATTTTGTTTTTGCTCAAATTCAAATTCCTTAACTTGTGCAATTTCACAACTTCTATTGGTATTGTGCCACTCAACTCGTTATCTCCCAGATCCAAATCTCCAAGATTTCTCAGTAATCCAATTTCTGTTGGAATGTTTCCAGAAAGATGGTTGTTGCTAATCTTGAGTTCAATTAACGATTTCATATTCCCTAATTCCTTCGGAATCATTCCATTCAAGTGGTTAGAAGAAAGGTGAAGCCTGCCTAGGTTGGTTGCCTCCACAAGTTCTACTGGTATACCACCAGAAATGTTATTGTTGGATATCTTTAAGGTATCAAGTTTAGGACACTTCCCCCAGTTTGGCGAAATTTGGCCGTTCAACTTATTGTCACTCAAATCAATGTATTTCAAATTTGGATATACACCAAAATCTTGTGCAATATCTCCTTCCAATTGGTTTTGTTCCATCCTGAGTCTAACAATACTAGAGCAATTCTTTAAGCTTCTTGGCACTGGACCCGTGAAACGGTTGCCAAAAGCATTAAAGAACTGTAGTGACCCAGCCGAGCAAATTTGAGGAGGCAAATGGCCCGTGAAATCATTGTCACCTAGTAACAAGGATTGCCAGTTGGTAATGTCATGCAAGCCTTGTGGAATGCTGCCATTAAGTTTGTTAGTGGACAATTCCAAAATGGTGAGCATTTTCAATTTTCCAATTGTGTCAGGAATTGGTCCAGAGAGATTGTTTGCTTGGAGACTCAGGACATTCAAATTGATCAAATTCCCTATAGAGGGAGGAATTGATCCAGAAAGATTATTAAAGCCTAAGTACAACATGGTGAGCTTTGTCAAGTTTCCAATGGTAGAAGGAATAGGTCCAGAAAATTTATTGATATCAAGTCCAAGTAGCTCTAAGTTGGCCAGATTTTCTATGGAAGCAGGGATTGATCCAGAAAGATTATTGGCTTCAAGGAAGAGCACGGTCAAGTTAGCCATGTTCCATAAGGAGGATGGAATTGGCCCAGATATGAGGGTGTTATTAGAAAGGTAAAGTTGATTTAAACTGCTCATGTTACCTATTGTTTCAGGGATAGTACCAGAAAGAGAGTTTCTTGACAAATCCATAAGTTCAAGGTTTGTCAACATTCCAATTTCTTGAGGAATGAAACCAAAAAGGTTACAACTTCCCATACCAAGATACTCCAACTTGTGCAACTTTCCAATCCCTGGTGGAATGGAGCTAGAAAAATTGTTGCCACCCAAATCTAGAAATGAGAGGTTGGACAAATTTGCTATGGAATTAGGAACCTCTCCACTTAGGTGACACAAGGAAAGATCAAGCTTTTGTAAACTCCCCAGTGTCCACATTTCTTGAGGTATGGAACCATGGAAAGAATTTAAAGAAAAATTTAAAACATTTACTTTGGTTATGTTACCAATCTGTGGGGGAATGGTTCCATAAAAGGAGTTTCCATAGATATTCAGGCTGAGAAGGTTAGGCAAAGTGGAGAAGCTGAGAGTGTGGAGTGTACCTTTAAGTCCATAAGTTGCAAGATTTATGGTGGACACAAACTTAGATTTGTCACAGTGAATTCCTTCCCATGTGCATGGATTATTACCTCTCCATGTTGACAGAACTTGGCTGTGGTTGTCAAAGCTCTCTTTCCACTTCAACAAAGCATTTGCTTCACTGTCTTCAGCTGCAGAGAGTTTTAGAAAGACACAACAAAGAAATAGAACCAGCATGGACTTTTCCCTTTCAAACGTGCATTCCATGATTTATGTGTAAGAATGTCCTTGAATCATAGTAATTGAAGCTCAAAGAGTTGCTTATAAATGAATGAAGAACCAAGTGGTGTGTTTCACATGTGTACATTTGGTCCATTTTTTTATTTTTTGTCCAACACTATATCGCATTCATTGAATTCACATCATGGCCTCGAATAAAATATGCATTACTTGTTTTCTGCTAATTAAATTATTATGCATTACCGTGGAAAAGGAAAAAAAAATATTGTTAATGGATCGAGTATGCGTCTAAAAGATAAGGTGGAATTGTTATTAGTTTGACTGGTGAAGACAGAGATGAGACGAAGAAAGAATGAAGAGGCAGAAACAGAGATTAAAAAAATCATAAAGTGAAAGGATTTTCTATGCTTTGTTTACTTTTGTATTCCGATTCCTTCGTCTTTCACGCGGAGTCATAACAAGTATACTTAAAAATGGACATGTGATACAATAATGAATTTTTAATACAAAACATAACTGCACCGTGTGTCTGCATATGTTGTTTTTTAAGAATCTCGTTCGTTTCCAGAGCTTTTAGTCAAAGGATTAACGCGAAAATTCGTAAAACAAGTTATATTGTATCCGAAAGTTATAGTATAAATTGAATTTATTCATTGTCAAACCTGTTTTATACAATAATAACTATATTTAAAAAAAAGTTTATTTATGTAATATATATAATTTATATTTATATATATCAAATTATTATATCTGAAATTAAAATTAATTTTACTAATATGACTTAAGTTTTAAAGACAAAGAGATAAAAAGATAAGAAATTCACTTAATCCGAAAGTTCTATTTTATTTTAAATTAACACTTCAGAGTAATTATGATACAACCCATTAAGATTAAGATTAAGTGTCTTATATTTTTCTCTCATGAAAAGAATAACATCTAGCAGCATATGCTACAAATTTTCTATCATACGTGGTTTTTGCAGATTTTTCTTGTTTTGTTGGCCGTGGTCCCCCCATTCGGACTGTTGTCTAATTTTGCAACGTCGTCCTATTTTTATAGGGCTAAAGCTATAAAGAAGGTAAAAATTTTAATTTTTTACAAAGAGATTATGTCTATTACTACAATATTAGCTTCCTTTGGAAAAGTTATGATGTCGTATTCTTCAATGTTGGTAAATATTTTTGTGTTTGAGAAGAAGTTTGAGTCCTTCGAAAATATTATAAAATTTTTACATTAAGAATAATAGCTTTGAAATACAAGTTTAATGAATGGAAATATCAAATGAAAATTGTATGAATGGAGAAAATCAATATAACATTTGTCAAAGCAAAAAAAAAATCTCAAGTTTTTGGAAAGGGTGTTAAGTCTTACTTATTCTTTTAAGAGGATATAAAAGAAAATGGGATTTAAGGTTGGAAACATGATTGGTTGAGTCGATTTTGACTTGTTAATGGACAGGCTCACTAATTTTTCTTAAAAGAATATTTTTTAAAATGTTGTTATATATATATATATATATATATATATATATATATATATGTATATATATATTAAAACATACTTAATCATATAAATATTTTTTGAGTTTTTAATTTATTAATTAATGTCCTTATGAAAATAATTATTATTTTTATAGGTTAAATTATTAACATTATAATTAGTAATTGAAACTTAATTTATAATTATTAATTTTTTAAATTACAACATTATTATATATTTACATTTAAAAAAAAATTAATATTTTAAATTACTTATAATTTTTAATTTTAATTTAAAAAAAAAAAAAAAAGTGGACTAGTAAGTTAGTCGCCTCATCCTTCTCCACTTGCCACCCCTAATTTATTCAATAATAAACACAATTATGTCATAACTGAGGAAGGGTGTGTTAAGAAATCATGAAAAGATAAGTGTTGCAATAAAATTTTGAGAAAAAAGGACTACCTCCGAGAAATATTTCTCTTATTTTGAACAATGATAACTCATAATTTTTAATAGAGAATTTTGGAATAGGAATGTTCAAAAGAAAAATATAAATAATGGAGATGTTGGAGTAGTTTTCAATTATTTTAAATGAAAATAAGTTAAAAATCCAGTTTTTTTTTTATTCAATCCAATGTAAAATGGTAAACCTTTTTGGGTGGATGACAGATTTAGAATATCTTTTCAATAATTTGGAAATGTTATAATTTTTTTATGTCACATATAACATCAATAAATATAATATGTTATCTACCTTATTTACTAGATTGAATAATCATTATTCATCAATTTTATTTGGTTGTCTTATTATAAGACGAGTTAAAGAGTTATTTTAATGGTTGTTTCAAACATGACTAAAGAAAAAAAGAATTTATATCCATCTTAATAGATTGATATTTAATAATTATAGTTGTTTTTTGACATATATTTCTTGAAACTCATAATTGATTTTCCTTATAACACATCATAAAGAATTATTTTAAAAAAGTTAACTCATATATAATAAAAAGTATTTTCAAACATGTCTTAAAAAATAAATTTGTGATTCATTTAATATTTAAATAGTTGACAGGTTTAACTAACTTAAAATGTTATATTTAAGAATAGACTTAAAATATTACTTAGTAAGTTATTAGAAAAAGAAAACATCATAAATATAAAGGATATCGTCACAATAATAAGAATTAGAAAAAATAATGTTTTTTATTTTATTTTTAAGTTTTAACATTTCATTCATGTTATTTATGTATGTGATATGTAGACTTTTCTTGGTTCACGAAATATAAATAGTTTATATCGACTTGTATGGTTGAAGGGGTTGTTTAATTTATGCCATAAACTATAATTTTATGAATTATTTATTATATAACTGTAACTTAATATTAAAAAGAAGTGAATTATTTACCAAAGAATGATAACTAAATATGTTAAAAAAAATTACATAATATGAATCAATGAAAAAAATAAATAAATACAAAGAAAAAAACTGTATGGACGAAGAAAGAGATAAAATTATTATTAATTCAAGATTTCCAATTATCTTCAATTTTACTTTCGAATATTACTATATATAAAATTTTCATATCCTTACCTTCTATTTGTTACATGAACAATTATTTGTCATTCACTAACTCAAAAATTGTATTTAACTTAAAAAAGTCATTAGTAAAGTATTTATCTGTAATTAAATATATTTATAATTGAACATGGTAATATCAATAAAAATAATACTAATGAAATATGTGTCTTCATGTCTCTCTTATGCGAATTTATTTATCCTTAAGTTTTGTTTTGAGCCGTATGGGCCGATGTATCTTTGAACCCATTAAATTTGTTTCTGTTTCAAGCTCACGAAAAATTATATAAACGTTATGCAGAAATTCGTCAAATTCTTGGTAACCTTTATATATATATATATATACTTATTTAACTATCTTGTATTAATTATTTTTATTTAAATTTTTCTGCACTTTTATTCGTTCTTTACGTCTTGATTTTAACTGAAGTTTTAAGTTCTTGATTTGAACAAAAAAAAATATGTATCAATATTAGTTTTACGTATTTAATTTAGAAAATCAAGTCTTTCTAAAAATAAACCTCCAATACATACTTATTGTACAGGAATTGAAAATATTATGACTTTTAGTATTTAAACAAAAAATTCTCAGTAGTTACTTAGTTTAAGCTTAAATAAGTTCCTAACAACTTCGTGTGTGTTTGGATTTGAGTTTTCCATGCTATATATTCTTATTCCAAATGCAAGCTAAAAGACAACACTGCACCAAATTCGCCAGCTTGTATCCACTGATCTTAATTATGATTACATGCACCAAACACATAGTTTTCAAATCTAAGCAATTAAATCCCTTTCTACAAGTATAAGTATCAACTCACTCTTTTCTCATTTACTGGATCCTAAAATAATGGCATCCTTTTGTCTCATTGTTACCTAACATCCACAAGCTGTATAATTTTATATTCCAAAGGTTTTATCCATTCTGAAAATTTCATATTTTTTATGGGTTTTTATTTGACGTAGGAGTGTCTTTTACAATACAAAAAAATAAACTTATAAATAAATATACGCAAGGAACATGCCTTGAAAAACAATTAGTAAAAAAACAGTGCTTAGGGTTCAAAGTTTCTTCACAACAAAAAGTTTCATCAGATACAAACAAAACAAGACAACTAAAAAGTGCGTTTCATCGAGGATAAAACGCCTATCAATGAGTTTAATTTAAAGGGTTTGTTACGAAATCCATGAAAATATTATTTAAAGTTTATTAGGTAAATATGTGGCACATCTTTATCAATTCCATAGCCTTTATGAAAACAAACACTTTATAATTACATCAATATGCATGGTTTCATATGTGGATTTCGATCTCATGTACATATTTTTCTCAAGTTTATTATTTATACATATTTTTAAAATGAAAACATATTTAAATTAAATTACATGTCACTGTCTTGTGATTTATTTAAATGTTACCAACTCTAAATTTATCTGAACATGTCGGTGCTTTCACATCTAACTTCTTCCTTTGAGCATTAGGTACGTGAGTATACACCATAAAACCAAATATTCAGAAGTGTCTTATCAAAGTTTAAAGTCATTGCTTCTTTCGGTGTAACATTTTTCACAAGTGAGAATCATGTTTAACATAAATTGACCAATTCACTGTTTCTGGCATATTCTTTTGGGACTTTCTTCACCGACAACATACTTCTAACCTTAATCATCATTTTTCTAGTTTTTTTCTCTCTCTGAAACTCCTTGATGATGAGGAGTGTGTGTTGCAATTATCTTTTAATACCATTATTGTTGCAAAATCTATCAAATTCAACTTATTTGAACTCTCATCTGTCAATTCTTAGACACCAATGAAATTATTAGATTCTTTTTCAACCATGATGTTAAACTTTTCAAACACATAAAAATTTTCATATTTTTTTTGGAAAAAAACATACCCATACGCTTTTCTCTTCAAATAATCAATAAAGGTTAAGAAGTACATCTTATTACTGTCTAAGCTGGTCTGATGGAACCACAAATGTCAAGAATACTCATTTTGTCTAAGAAAATTATAATAATAACCATCAAACTTCAAAATTTTAACTTGTACAAAGTTTTCTTATGACATGACACTTCTTTATGATTCTTCTTATTTTTCTCAAAAAAAAATAAAAAATACAGGATTTTGTATATGGAGAAGTTCTGATACCAAATATTAAGAAATAAAATACTAAAAAAAAGAATATCATCTATTTTTTTATGCACTTTTACATATTATAAGATATCATTTTATAAAGTAGGCTTTTCATACAACCGATTTAAGAACACAAAACTAGCATAATTAACTTTTTAAGTGTGGTTAATTAAATTAAGTTTATGTTAAAAATTATGTAGCATCACAACAAGAAGATGGATTGGAGTGAGTTTGATTCTCTCCCGTCTTCGATATTGAAGGAACTCACCCGTGATTTTAAATATTACTTTATTTGTATATATTTTTAAATAAATGTGATATTAATATTTTTGAACGAACATATATTAAGTTATTAATTACATTGTAAATTACATAATATAAAAAATCATAATACAAAAAAACACTTTAAAATAAGATAAAGAATTAAACATGACTTAGTTACTTATTTTTAACTTTGTTATTATAATTTAAATGATTTAATTATAATTAGAAAGGTGGAGAGAAAGAATAAGGGTGAAAGTACTCTTAGGTTGTCATCATATTTCTTATTTAAATATATATATATATATATATATATATATATATATATATATATATATATATATATATGATTTAAATCAATTTTAAGTTTTCAATATATAACTAATTTTTCTTTAAGTATTTAACTTTTTTTTCATAAATTGAGTTTCTAATGAAATGAAAATTTTTTGTTTAAGTTTATGAAATACTTCTGTTCTTTCTAAAGTCTAAAGTATTGAAGGATATGATACATTAATCGATAGGGAAAAAATATATCATCCTCTTATAGAAAATAGATCCTTTATTACGATAAAAAGAAAGTAAATTAAAGAATCAGAGGAAAAATCTCGAACTAGCTTATCAACATAATAATATGGATGAAATAAAACAAATTTAGAGACTTAAACTATAGTTTTATAATTTATTAGATAGAAATATAATTTTTTTTTACATTAAAAACTTATTTAAATCCATATATTTTATATTGTCATGTCATTAATTAACTATATTGTATGAAGACTAAAAAGATATAACGAAGAAAATATTTACAACTTTTGACTGGTCAAATTTAGATTACTGATCAAAAGCATAAGTATATAAATAAAAAAGAATAATGATACTTCATATCCAACTTACAATCTAATAAATTATTATTCTATTATAATATAATATTTTATTAGAAAAAATGGTTGTAAGATAAGAGTATTATATAACCAGTGTGTCAAAGTAGCTTTATTCAATAAAAAATATTTTTGGAGTGAATCTACAGTGGTCTTTAACCAATTAATATAAAATATGCCTTTTCTGATGTTCCTCATAATATATAAGGAGAGGAAAGAGCACGAAAGCCATGTGCTATGCTAAGCACTTTCCACAGACTCTGAAAAGAATGAGTCACTCCATTTCTTACCTTCATCCTCTTCTTTCATCTTTTCTTATTTTCACTTTGTTGCTGAATACTGTCCATGCCAGTAAAAAGGTAGGCCAAGTCCAGTTAATTTTTAATTTTGTTACTCAGTTTTTCTGCTTTAAAGGTGGTGATTTTATATATAGGATGTAATAATGGAATTTGGATTATATAAATGATTTGTTACTTCATTTTTGTTGCACTACACCAATTGTTAGTTTTTGATCTGGTGTTTGCAGTGCTACATTGTGTACTTGGGATCACATTCTCATGGTCCAAACCCTTCATCTGTTGACCTTGAAACAGCCACACATTCTCATTATGATTTACTGGGTTCGATCTTGAGAAGGTACATTATTAAATTCAGCCTGAGCTCTGGTTTTGAAGAAACTGATTTTTGTATTAACTGTGTTGTGTGTGTGACATTCACAGCAATGAAAAGGCCAAAGAAGCAATTATTTATTCATATAACAAACACATCAATGGCTTTGCAGCTGCACTTGAAGAGGAAGAAGCAGCAGCTATTGCAAGTGAGAAAATCAGTAGTGTGTTCAACTAATTGTTCGATATTTTTCTGAAGTTTATTTTCAGATTAGTTGACACACAATGTTTCCTCTGATGTAGAAAACCCAAACGTAGTATCTGTGTTTTTGAGTAAAGAACATAAACTGCACACAACCCGTTCATGGGAGTTTCTTGGACTACAAAGAAATGGTGTCAACTCAGCTTGGCAAAGGGGCAGATTTGGTGAGAACACAATCATCGGTAACATCGACACAGGTAACTTCATAACTTTGCCATAATCTATTTTACATCTACCAATTCAATAATATAATTAAACTTTAGCAGCACAATCTTCTTACACTCCAAAAATTGTGCATGGATTTTCTTATTATTTTATTTTCTCATTCACGATTCTTTTAGTAAATTTTAATGAATAAAGAAGTGATGAAAAAATTTCTTTTATCTTTAAAATATTTATGATCATAACCAGAAACATCAATTTATCCCACTGCTTGCTATATAATTCACTATTGAGGATGTATAGTAAGTAAGGTTAATGTTGTGATGCCATGTTAATCATAGACCATTAAGGACTTTCCAGTTTTCAAGTTATTTAGTTCACCTTCTCACCGACAAGTACAGATTCTTGAGTTGGCAAGATGCTTTTTTGGGTTCAGAAAATCTAAACAAGAAAGCTGGGACCATCCATTCGGTAAAGCCTCATATTTTATTTTTCCAATTGGTCACACATGGTGTGTTCCACATTGGTAAATTGCAAGAAGGAGAATTTCCATGAATTTGTCTAGACATAATATATAATTAACAAAATTTGACTTAAATTATTTAGGTTATATATATAGTTATAATAGTTACACTATCAAAACTCATAATATATACATATATATTTGATGAAATCAGTGTCAGTTAGTTGGCATTAGTACACAAAATAAGGGAGAAATTGAATTTGGTTTAAGGAAATAGCAGTATATGTTAACATCTAAGACCAAATGAGAAGTCTATATTTCTTGAAATACTAACTTCACCCCATGCATAGGTGTCTGGCCTGAGTCCCAGAGTTTCAGTGACAGTGGATATGGTCCTGTCCCTGCAAAATGGCGTGGGGGCAATGTCTGTCAAATCCGGGGTTTAAAGAAAGTTCCATGTAACAGGTCATTTTCCTTTCTCTTAAAATTTTCTGTTCAATAATTTAAGATTTCTAGTTCTATTAATAATTATAATTTTACATAAATAATTCTATATTTAGATCAAATTTAAAATTATAAGTAAATATATGTATAGTGCAGTCTAAAATATTATTTACATGTCACATAATTCAGGAAACTAATAGGAGCAAGGTTCTTCAACAAAGCTTATGAAGCATTCAACGGTGAACTTCCCCGATCACAACAAACAGCACGTGACGTTGTGGGGCATGGCACGCACACTCTATCAACAGCAGGAGGCAATTTTGTGCCAGGTGCGAGTGTATTTGGCAATGGCAATGGCACTGCAAAAGGTGGATCCCCAAGAGCTCGAGTTGCAGCCTACAAAGCGTGTTGGTCTCTCACTGATGCAGCTAGTTGTTTTGGTGCCGATGTGTTAGCTGCTATTGACCAAGCCATAAGTGATGGTGTTGATGTTATCTCTGTCTCTGTTGGAGGCCGAACCAGTATCAGGTCTGAAGAAATATTCACAGACGAGGTTTCCATTGGGGCATTCCATGCACTTGCAAAAAATATTCTTGTGGTTGCCTCTGCAGGGAACGATGGACCAACACCTGGAACTGTCATCAATGTGGCTCCTTGGCTATTCACTATTGCAGCTAGCACACTAGATAGGGACTTCAGCAGTACCTTAACTTTTGGAAACAACCAGCAAATTACGGTATTATTATCATTATTATTCTTAATCTATGATTTTAACGACATGGCTCATTAATGTTACTATGTTGCTGAGCATAATTAACTTTATCATATTAATTACCAGGGAGCTAGTCTTTTTGTGAACATACCACCAAACCAGTCTTTTTCTCTAATCCTTGCAGTAGATGCTAAATTTCCCAATGCGACAAATCGAGATGCGTGAGTAGAAATCATCTCAAAAGCATGTATAATATTTCAAACCTTGTTTATTGAATGGCTATAAATTCATTTTCACGTGTGTTTTCTTGCAGTCAACTTTGTAAGGCTGGGACACTGGATCCTAGAAAAGTAAACGGCAAAATAGTGTCATGCATTCGAGATGGAAAAATAAAATCAGTTGCTGAAGGTAGTGAAGCTCTGTCTGCAGGAGCCAAGGGAATGATTTTGGGTAATCAAGAGCAAAATGGGAACACACTTCTTGGAGAGCCTCATGTTTTGTCCACTGTCAACTATCCTCCACCGCATAAACCGACAACACCTGGTTTTTACCTAAGTGCCACGTAATGATATATCCTTTGACAATTTATTAGATGATATCAAACCCTCATCATCACCACTAATCTTCACATAGTAAATTGGAAAACATGAAAGCATGTCATGCAGATTAATCAAGATTAATACGGACATAGTCATTTTGAACTACCTAATAATTTCTCATATGTTTCTAGTATATATATACCGTAACATTTTCCATAATGGCAGTGCTTCATTTATACTCATGTTTATATTTCAGGGACGACACAATAAACTCGAATACGACAATAAGGATGTCTTCAGCAAGAACATTGCTAGGTAGAAAACCAGCTCCAGTTATGGCTTCATTCTCATCAAGGGGACCCAATATGATTCAGCCATCAATACTCAAGGTGCACACTATAGTGTTGAAATATTTGGTATCAACTATGTATATTGTACACTTCTTATAATATTGTCTTGACTGTTTGATAACTGTTGTCTTAGCCCGATGTAACTGCGCCCGGTGTGAACATACTTTCTTCCTATTCCCTATTTGCAAGTGCTTCTAACTTGCCTTCAGACACACGTAGAGGGTTTCCATTCAATGTAATGCAAGGAACTTCTATGTCTTGCCCTCATGTTGCTGGCATTGCTGGACTCATCAAAACACTTCATCCTGATTGGAGTCCTGCTGCTATTAAATCAGCAATTATGACAACAGGTATTCTCTTTCCCTGTATATATGTAGAATAAACTCAGATAGAGCATATGATCTTAGGTTCCATGGTTGATTCTCATAAAAACTACTAATCTCGATCACATGAACATAATAACAAACACTTTTCTCCAATGCATGTACCTGAATATGTCCTTGCAGCAAGCACAAGAGATAACACCAACAGAACAATAAGGGATGCGTTTGACAAAAAATTGGCAAACCCTTTTGCTTATGGTTCGGGACATGTGCAACCAAACTCTGCAATAGATCCTGGTCTTGTTTATGATCTAAGCATTGACGATTACTTGAACTTCCTATGTGCTTCTGGATACGACCAACAGCTCATTTCGGCACTCAATTTCAACAAAAAGTTCATTTGTTCAGGATCTCACAGCATAACAGACTTGAACTACCCTTCAATCACACTGCCAAATCTAGGGTTAAATGCCGTCACTGTTACTCGCACCGTGACCAATGTTGGACCAGCAAGCACGTATGTTGCAAAAGCCCAATTACCTGGATATAGCATAGTTGTTGTACCCAGTTCCTTGAGTTTCAAGAAAATTGGTGAAAGGAAGACATTCAGGGTTATTGTACAGGCTACAAGTGTAACAAAGAGGGGAAATTATAATTTTGGGGAATTGCTTTGGACAAATGGAAAACACATGGTTAGAAGTCCAATAACAGTTCGTCGCAAATGAAAAACTTCATCCTTGGAGTGAAATATGCATGTTTAAGATTTGATTTGGGTTGGAAAGGTGATATCTTTGTGATGAAACCTACGAGTCTAGTATCTAATTTATAAAATCTGAATTTTCAGGTACTAATAGGGTTTGCTATCTCTTTTGCTCCATTTGAGCGAAGAGATTGTATGACGGGTTTTACTAGAATTTGTTTACGTAATAATATGCTTTGTTTATCGATGATAAAGTAATCCATGAAGATTGGGAATGAAAAAAAAGAAAAAAGAGTTGGCCAAGACTCATAAATTGAAGCCACAATGAAGAATTTAACGAGAATTTTAAACTCTGCCATCTTCATCCTGAGGATTCTTGGCGATAAAAATAAAATAAAAAAATCCTGACGATTCTTGCGCTTAACCAAACGATAGTCAAAGAATTTTTTTTTTCAGCTGTTAAAAGTGGTTGTGAAGGTTCTCAAAGAATTCTCCATTTTAATGGATAAATATTGTTTGACACTATTGTTTTAAAATACTCTCATATCACAATTGTCTTTTGTAATAAAATATTAATTTTTTCAGTTGTGAAGGTTGGCAAAGAATCTATACCCTTTGTTAATGGATAAATATTGGTTGACACTGTTCATAAAATATACCCATATTACTACTTGCCTTTTAATAAAATAATAATTTTGTCAATTGTTAAGTGGCTGTGAAGGTTGTCACAGAATCAGTACTCATTCTTAATACTCCCCTTTAAGTTGGAGAGAGTAAATATAAAAATTTCTAACTTGAGCCTCATTGTAGATGCAGAAACCTATTAATAGTAAGGTGGGAAAAAAACTTTTTCCATAAAAGCAAAGATATCGTTTACACGTAGGCTCTGATCAAATTGGTGCTAATAACCACTCCTTTTGTACTTGTTTTTTTTTTT
>Ga0209700_101979_pt1 | contig 42450 bp, 16 predicted proteins | sample SiratroredBW_FD_187528 | JGI IMG/M metagenome (GOLD analysis project Ga0209700, IMG submission 187528) | Root nodule microbial communities of legume samples collected from California, USA - Siratro red BW (SPAdes) (version 2) | ecosystem: Host-associated > Plants > Roots > Nodule | place: USA... | reverse complement strand
AGGAGAGGGAGGTGCACGAATTAATAGAACCATTAGACACCGACCCTTTTTCACACGTGGAGAGGCAAGTGCTATTTTGTATTTGTTAAGATTTTTGTTTAATATATATATATATATATATATATATATATATATATATATATATATATATATATATATATATATATATATATATAATAGGAAGCCTGGTTTGTAAATAGCTTTACAATAAATAAAAAACATTTTTTATTTCTTTCGTGCTTTCCCTTATCCTTTACACTACACATTCAGAAATGATGAAATACCATTTCCAATATGGTATTAAAACCTGATTTGCTTCCTTCGATTCTTTTTATCTCCTCTCTTGGATTATTTCTTTAATCCTGATGCAATCCACTTCCATGTCCGCATCTTCAACCATAGAAAAGCACAACACCACGATCTCTTCTCCGATTGAAACTCTTATTACCTATATCTGAACCAATTTTGAATCTGTTCTTGTATATTGTCACCACCGATTATCACTTTTTGAAAGAGTATGAGAAGAGGTTTATTGTTTAAGAAAAAATTAAAAATAATAAATGGTAATATCGAAGTTTCAGAGTTATGCGTCGGCCTAACCGACACTTACATTTAAATTATTCATTTGTGTTGATTTGATTATAATCTTAGTAAAATGGTTATCATCTAATTCATTGATAGGCAAGTAATAATATATTTATATTTAATTTTATTATTTTTATAATAAATAGTTAACAATTTTATTTATGTTTTTAGTTGCATATCAAATTATTATGTTATTGAGATTATTGGATCCTGTATCAAGTCATTATTTAAAGAATTCTTCTATCATGATAATGTTATAATTGAGGAAGATCAACATAATGGTGGGCTGACTTTAAGATAATTTTATTTAATAATAAATAGCAATCTAATAAAATAATTTTTAATAATATAATATTAATTATGGATTCTTCTTTTTGTTAGAGTAGAGTAACTTTGACCCTTCAAGATGAGTGGTAGATTAGGAAGATTTACAAATTTATAATTAAAAAATAATTTTGTGACATGTTGACCAAAACGAGGGCACAAGGCCCTCGACCTATTTGGATGGGTGAGGAAGCATGAGGTGGACTTCTGAGAATAAGATTAATAGGTTTTTGGCTCGGAATGGAGCATTGTACTCGTCTGACAGTAAATCACTTGGACATTGCACTAGGCATGATAAATATTATTGTTGACTTTGCTACGTGTAATTCAATTTGATTTTGTAATATAGTGTTTCTAATTGTGCAATCTTTGTTGAGAACGTAAACATGGTCGTCCAATTGAACTTAATGAATTATTTATGGTCACTCACATCAACAAGAAGGGTGCTTGTGTTGATACTAACGTACGTAAGACCTATGTAAGTTAGCGCTTGAGGGCCATACAGTTAGAGAGTTCATCAGGTTCAAACACTAATGCCGACCAACTAGATGTAGCAACCAGGCTTCAGGCTTAAAAGGATGTTGCTGGAGGAAAGAGTAGAGGTCGAGTTTATGGCACAGGAGACTTGACTGGTAACTACCGCCAATGAGTGTCTTCCCTCACTCAATTCTCATTCTTTACTTTTACCACTGATTACTCTGATCATATGATTTGAGAACAATAACTTATTCAGGAAGGTAATGAAACAAGGGAAGATACAATAACGACCAAAGAGAAAGTTAATCAGTTGAAAGAAGTCATGAAAATGATACAACAACAACTTACAATGATGATGGAGCGTTAATGTGTGTTTTTTATATGTTGGTGTTTGCTAAGCCGACGCACATTGCAAAAATATTATTAATACTTTACCTAGCATACGTCAGCTAGGCCTATACAACCTTAAATATTTTTTATAAATTATTTAACAATTAACGTCAGTTAGGTTGACACTTAATCAGCAAAAGTTATTTATTTATTCATAAGTATTGACCAGGTGGATACATATGTGTGTCCCATTTACGTGGCCAAGCCAATGCTAGTTGGTTAACACTAAATCGAAATAGCTTTTAAGGTGCTATTTCTCTTGTTAGTTATGGGACTAAAGCATAAGCATCAGTTTCGCTTGTTTCACATCGATTTTTGGCCGACTCTAATTTCAATGACTTTTGTAGTGGAGTGAAGGTTGTATAAGCTTGGATTGTCAACAAAGATATAAACCTGCAATTTTCACTCCTTCTAATAATAGTAACATGAAGGCAGGGATTTCAAATTGACGTTGCTTGGAAAGTAATCCTTTTAGTTTTTTTTTTCTTTTTTTTTTTTTTTTTTTTTTTTTTTTTTTTTTTTTTTTTTTGGTTTTCATAGATTTCATATCAAAAGTATAACTCGGCACGTTGTGTAGACATCATATCTGTTATGTATTGTAGGTAGATGATTGAAGTCTTAGCAGTTGTAGTTGATGGTTTTGTTGGGAAGTTATTTTGGAAATCTATGACTATTGGTTTGTACCTATTACAGGGAGTCTGTCTTAGAGAAAATATTAGCATGTAAAAGGTTAGAACATTTCAAATATTTCATTTATTTATTAAGTTTTTATTGTTAATAAAAGAAAAGAAAGTGTATCCACAGTTCTTTGGCGTCACTACACATCCTTATCTAAACTGTGTAGCTCAGTCCATACTGCCCTACATCCTAACATCAAACGAAGATGTGATGTTGTTTCGCATGTTCAGTGCACAATGGACGAGTAGTCACTATTATGCATCATGACATTCCTTCTTCTTAGATAATTGGTAGCTAGGGCATCCAACTTCAACCTCCACACAAAAGACACTCACATTTGATGGTGCTGACACATCCCACATGTTAGTAAACAACCTAAATTGATTCTCATTTTGATTTCTATAGCAGTATATATGTTTTTCTCACTTTTCCATCTTTACTAATTTTCAACTTCAGTCTCCCGATATTGTTTTATCTTTTATTCAGGGTTTAACACAAGTTACCGCGACAATTTTAATGGATAAGGTCTAAATGCTTATTAAGTGAAAAAATGGTGCAAAAGAAATAATATATACCTTCCTAGGTATAGCTTCTCTTGTAATAACAGGGAAGCAGCAACAGCCACGAGCACAAGGCTAAGGGGATTGAACACAGATACATATAATGGACCTCTCTTCCGTACACACCATGAAGTGACAATATTCACAAATGTAGTGACCGCAATTCCCTGTCACAAAATTTTAGTTTCAAACTATGAAATAGAAGTAAAAGATAAACTTCGGTTTCACATTGGAGTTAGTTAAAGTAGGAGAAAAAAATAGAAAGAGAACACAATAGATATGACATTTACTAATTGGAAATATGAAGAAAATAAAAGTGAGATAAGAAAAATAGTAAATATATATAAATTTAATTATGGTTGTTAGCTTACAGAAAAGAGTGTCGCGAGAATCCTAATGCCCGAAGACAACTTCCATTGATTCCAATCTTTCTCAACACAAAAGGCAAAGATCGTGGTTTGTATTGCCCCCATTAAGTTCATTAATGTTGTACTTGAGTGGTGGCTTGGATATTCCTTACTCAACTTAGCCTATTGTACATACACATGGATCAAAATTATACGGTATCCAAAACCACAACAAATACATATATGATATATGCAACATTTGTAATGATATATATCAGCATGAAGGACACATGACATAGGTAACATGTGTGCTGATATTAATAGAATAGTGAGAAGAATAGAAGACAAGAAAACTGATGTGTATATTTTTCTATAAGTTTCTACTTTAAAAAGTGCTACCTTCTTGAGTGTATACATAAAAGACTGATCACCAAACGAATTACATAGTAACTAATAGAATGCACTACAACTGCACAACAAAAAGGATTGTATAACAAAAAAAGAGATCTTCAAATGATTTGCTAGCCGTATAATAGGTGGCGTTTGTCTATTTGGTATGATATCCTCTCTCAAAATGAGTAAATAATGTTGAGAATCTCTTGCTTGGAAACAAGAAAACGAGACTACCAAGAACTTAGACCTTTGATATAAATATGTTTGCTAGGTTCTCAACAATAACAAAGTAAGAAATCTAAGAACAGAAATTTTAGAAAATACTTCTATTAATATAAGACGGTATATGTATAGAGTCTACTCACAGTACAACAGTATATACATAGAGTCTACTTACAATACAATGTGTGTGGTGTAAGTCTACAAAACTTATATATAGACTTGATGTGTAAGTCTACAAAACTTATATGTAGACTCGATATTAAAGAGTAGAATATCATTCAAAACAAAAATCCTTTAAGACAGTTATGACAAATACATAGTAGATTATCTACCTCGTCTTAACCCTACCAGACTATTCCTATTAGACGGTCTTCTTATCCTTCACATCAGACAGCCTAACCAGACTGTTTGACTAAGCTCTTCAACAGACGATTTGCTATACATGATTTAGAGTCAATCTTCACAATTCACCTTGACTTCAAATCGTGAAGAGCTTCCAAATGAGAAAATTAGCTAGCTCTAACGTCTGTTTGAACCTCAATCTTGGCAAGGACTTCAAAACACATCTACTGGATTTTCTTCTGAAGCTATCTTTTCGATCTTGACCTCTCTAGACTCAATAACCTCTCTAACAGAATGTAGTCTGATGTATTTGTGCTTTCTTCTCTCGTGGTAAAATTGATTATCAACTAAATGTATGGTACTTTGATTATAACAATGAATAGTCATATAGTATTGCACAATACCTAACTCTCCAATCATCCCCTTCAACCATAGTGTCTCCTTTACCCTTTTATGCGCACAATAACGTGGATAGTAAATAAAGTACCAAATCATGCAAAAACATATCCAGAAAGTAACTTTTTAGTATCAATGTTCCCCACATAATACATTTCTTAGTAGCTATGTCAAGGGAGACCATTTATACACTAGACTAGACAATATTATTTCTCTCGAATACCTTGGCACCCAATTCAAAGCTTCCTTATAAGTTTGTCCAAGATTTACCATGTACTTGCAAACAACATGATGAAAATCTATCCAAAGGACTACAGTCAAGAAGAAAGAGGTCAACCATAGTGCCTTCTTTACCTTTCTGTGAGCACGATAAAGTGGGTAGTAGATAAAGTCACCACTGATTAGTTGTATTACCAAATAATACAAAAACATATATTGAAAGTAACTTTTTAGTATCAATGTTCCCTACATAATCCTTTCTTAGTAGCAATATCAAGGGTAGACCATTTATACACTAGACTAGATGATAGTATTCCTCTCAAATACCTTGACACCCAATTTAAAGCTTCCCAATAAACTCGTCCAAGATTACCTGTTAACAACATGATGAAAATCCATCCAGAGGGTTGTAATAAAAAATAAAGAAGTTACAAAGCTAGAGGATTGTTCAAGAACTTATTTGAAATTTTGGCTTATTTGAGTTTGTTTAGGTCTCCGATCAGTCTTTTGGATTTAATTTCAACCTTGAATAGTTTACTCTAAAGTTTTTTTAGTATAAAGAATACGATACCTCATTTGTACAAAGTAGTTTAGAAATTTATTTTGGACTTTTGGACTAATTGGTGTAGGCTTTTGGACCTTGAAGCCCAAAAATGAACAAGTGGACGTCCACCTATGAAGTAAAACTCCAAGAAACCAAAAAATTGATGAGTATAAAAGTTTTCTATATTCTGCAGCTTTGAAATAGTTCTATGCTCCTGGATATATACATAAAACATAGAGCACCTATGATAATAGAATGACGTAGTGACCAATAGAATGCATTAATACTGTAAAAGAAAAGGATTGCATAAAAGAAAAGAAAGATAAAATGATTTGTTAGTTGTATTGCAGGTGATCACCACCATGTCCATTTCTTCCTATAGATATAAAAGCAAAATAACGCATACGATAGATTTAACATGTGTACATATATAAAAAGTAAAAGGAAACTTATACCTGAATGATGAGCCAAACTGAAAAACTGAAGCAACATCCAATTCCACTTAGAACACCTACCCACTGTCTTCCATCTGATGCTCCAATCCGACTATTGTCTTTTTTATGCATAAGATTAATGTGAATATTCTTCCAAATATTTATTTCTACCCCTTTGAAGAATGACAGCATCATTGACCCGCTAACCCCAATTATCGTTCCCATCACCTTAGCTTTCCCTGCTGCGCTTCGCAAATTTAACTTTTCGTAGCTACAAAAATATCAGAGTCACTGAAATAGTTCTGAATTCTCTCTCCACAAAAAGTAAAATAGCACATGAGTGTGAAAATTAGTGAGTGTTGACTACGTACCCGCACAGGAAGGAGAGGATGAAAGTGACCACAGGAACCATATTTACCATAGAGTTAGCAAATGTTGCTGATACGATCGCCAACGCGGTGAAAAAAAGATTTTGGAACAAACTCCCTCTGTGTATTATCAATAAACACGTATTAGTTTTCCAATGACTTCAATATTTGGATTAAAGTTATTGTACAAATTTATTAATATAGGTGAAGACTGAAAAGTTTACATCAACCATACCCAAATAATCCGCAAAAGAATGTCATGATGAGCACTCTCCATGTCAATTTTGACCTGTTTTTTCTGTATTTATTATCAAAATATTTAAAAGAAAAATATTATTTGATTTTTTTTTCATTGTGTAAACATGTTGGCATGGTCAAAGATGCATATATTGTGTTGTGAAGATTAGGAAATAAAATAAGCTAAGGTGTCTGAATTCACCTTTCGAAAATAAGAGCAAGAAAAAATGTGAAAATAGCTCCGAAAATGTGACGGTAGGCACTGAATATTCTAATGCTCATTCCATCACTTATGGCGAGGCTGGAAATCACAGTATGTGCAGCATATGAAACCTGCACCAGCACCATCAGCAAGGGGGGCTTCAACTCTTGCACTACTTTCACTATAACATTCATTGTACTTCACTTTTGTAAATTGGTTTGTTTGATGAAGGAAACAAAAAGAGGAAAAGATAGGGAAATGTGTGTGGAGATTCTATATCAACAAAGGCTTATATTTGTTCTTAGGCATTAGTTAGTACTCAGCCTTTCATTCTTCCCTGCATTTCACCTTCAATATATTAATTACAAAGCCCATTCTAAACTGTATATGAACGTAAACCAATGGAGTTGCTTTATGTAGTATGGACTATATTAAAATTATATTTTTATAAACATTTCTTGAAAATAGCTTCATTAGAAGTGTTCTAATTCGTATTAAACAGTATACGTTGTTCTTATAATTGATTATCTGTACTTAATAAAGAATATAATAATTTGCATCGTAAATAATAATTTTTTAGATAATTTTACTTAATGTTATATAAATATAAATATACAATAAAGTTTAGGGATTTATTGATTATCAATATATGTTAATTATATAATCCGTTGACAACTATTTATTTAATTATGTCCTATTAAGTATGACGGATTTGAGATGTTACTACTACTATTATTATTATTATTATTATTATTATTATTATTATTATTATTATTATTATTATTATTATTATTATAAATAATAAATTATACATTTTCAGTTTCAAACTTTTAAAAGTTTAGTTATTCAAACTAACACGTCGACAAATAAAAAGACTCTATTATTCTTGTTATACTTGATAAATTAAACAATTAAATGATGAAAGATAAATAAAATAAATGAATTAGTACAGTTTAGAAAAATGTGTCACTGTCCTATTTCACCTAATAAGGAAGAAAATGAATAATTTAGGCCTATAATAGTACCTTCTATCGCAAAAGGTAAAAGAAAAGGAAAGAGGAAGAAGCACTTTCCTCTTTCTCTTTGTTGAATACCCAACTGAAAAATTAATATATATATATATATATATATATATATATATATATATATATATATATATATATATTACGTCATACGAATTAAAATTAAACACATTACATTGTAATGTGTTTAGGTCATAGAAGCTTTAGTTTAGACCAAACACATTACATTGTAAGTAGATTATGTGTACAACCTATATAATAATATAAATGTTTTTTACAATCTGATTCTTATAATTCTTATATTTTGATGTTGTTGAGAACCAAATAAATATCACACAAGCTTAGCTGGTCCCAAAAAATGTACACAAAGACATCAATTTATTCGGCACAGATAAGCCTAACTTTTAATCAGACATGTGCATCAAACTAATTATTTTTTAACGTTACACGTATTAACAAATAAACAGATAATATGTAACTAGACACCATTCAAGCTTAGCTGGTCCCAAAAAATGTACGCAAAGACATCAATTTATTCGGAACAGATAAGCCTAACTTTTAATCCGACATGTGCATCAAACTAATTATTTTTTAATGTTACACGTATTAACAAATATTAATGTGCGTGCGTTGTACAGTACACACTGCTATTACAATAAAGGGAATTAAGCATATAAACTGGCTGAATGTCAACGTATTCCTAGTAGTAAGTTAATGTATTAAGAGAAGAATGAATGCTAGAGAAAATTGATGTTAAATATGAGTTGAAAATGAGGTTAAATTAGGTAAAGAACAACTCTTCACGTAACATTACAATACAAAAAAAGCCAAAGCTAGTATTACTACTAGAATTTGTTAACTTAGTATAATTTATACTAATTTTTTTTATAAAAATTGTAATCAATGAATTTCTTACAAATTTCATATGAATTTTGAAAATTCCATGAAAACTTTCATGAAATATAAAAGCTTTGAATAATATATTAATATCTAATTAGATGATCTAAGTTATGTTATATATATATATATGTATGTGTGTGTGGGGTCTATATATCTGGCTGAAAATGAGGTTAGCTTTTTTTATTTTGTCAAGAGCTTTGTGGTCTTTCATAACTAATCAATACACTTAATTTGGTAACTAATTAGTTATGAATATTATTTTTATTTTTAATATTATTACTCTTATTTTTGTTAATGTTATTATTTTAATTATTACTAATGTTAATATGCGAATAGATCTGTGTACAAGAAAGGCACTGAGTAAACATGAATAATCACTAAAAAAAAATCACATATTACATGTGGAGATTACATTCAGTCGAGATTTTTTTTTCCAGATAAGAGTTCTAATGTATGTGGAAACTATTCATAGATTGGTTCATGCGTATGAACAGTCAGCAAATTAACTGATAAGTACTAATTTTGAATATTTTTATATATGAGGAAGAGTGAGTACTTATGGGTTTAATTGTTATTTAAAATAATAATTACTCCCAATTTTATATTTTTTGAATCTAAATTTATGTTTTGAGTTCTAAGTTAAAAGAAATTTTGAATCTAAATTTATGTTTTGAGTTCTAAGTTAAAAGAAATCATTTAATCTTAATTATTGTAAAATTAAGTATAAAAGAATGAAGAAAATGATAAATCGGAAGATTCATGAAGAAAAGAAATAAAAAGTTTAAAATAAAAAAAAAACAAGAGAAAAGTCACTTAACCTATGTCCAAAACCGAGTTTAAAAGAAGATTTTTAGGATTTTGTGAGGCATATAGATCTGAAGGAAAGAGAGCAGCCGTCAAGAACAAGAGCAATTCCGCGATTCTTCTTCTTCTCTGCAATTTTGCTTTCCTTGGGTTGTAATGGGTACCATGAGTAGCTAATTCTTCATCTTTGGGATTTAATATAATCTTTTGAACTCATTCATATTTTTGTGATTTTTACATACAATATTTAGTTTCTACTCAATTGGTATTTTCATCCTGTGCTTAATGATCTGATCAATAGAGTATTGATTTTGATTCTTGAATTTAACTGGGAAGTACTTTTAAGTTTCTGACCTAGATGAAAATACTCAATATATTGAAATACTGGGGATAGGTTTCGATGTATTGTATGCTTTTATCAAATCCAAAATATGAATGAGCGAGATAGATGAAGTTCAATCCCAGAATTCTTCTAGATTTTGCAAACTCCTTGTTATAATTGTTATTTATTTTTAATTGTTTTTTTATCGCTTGTTAGTTCAAATTATAATCAAATCATCTTGAAACTTTTATTTTTTTAGTGAGTTGTGAATTTGAGATTTAATAGTAAAACTATTCTATGTAGGATCAACATTCTTATTTTATAAATCCGTATTACTTTTAACTCAGTACACTCGCCGAAAAGGGTCAACACAAACCAATGTTTTGAATCTTTTTTCAGCATGATTTTCATCTTAATTTGTGATGATTTGATTAGGGGTCTGCCACAAAATAGCGAACAACTTCATCGTCTTCATCACCTTATAATTTTTCTTTTACCTTGTACATCAAGAAAAGTGTACTAATGTGTTGTTTGTCAAGGTTGACAAAGAACTAAGTCTTCTCAATAATGCTTGGATGTAAAAAATTGTAAGCAAACAGTTTGCTCGAGACACGACGTTGATAAATTAGGAGGGCATTGTATCGTTTGGCTTCTCTCGTATCATCACCTTAAGTATCATATGTCTAGCTAAATTAAATTTAGTAATGGAAACTAAGAAGGTGGCATTTAACTCTGTTTACATATCCTCAATTCTCTAAAATAATGAACTTTTACAAAGTTACAAAGTTAATATATACAGATAATGGAAAGATTCTTCTAAAATTGTGAAGTCCACGATTGGGTTAGGGAGCTAGTAGCTGCTTACAACATTAGGTGATGTCCCCGTGCATGCCATCAATTCTTTCTCAATATTATTTTCAATATTGAGTTCATCATTACCATCTTCCAAAGATTCATTTACACAAGAAAAATAAAAAATATCGTTGGTTAGAAACGGACGCAATAGCATAGGTATTGTGTCGGCGGATGCTAAAGTGCTGGAAGCTATTACCTTGGCCAGCAAAGCGACACAAATTACGTAGGCTAAATTCACGTAAAATGAACACAAATAACGTGTGCCAAGCTGAAGGTAGACCGACGCACGGCTTAAAATTAAAAAAAAAAAATCAGTTTGTATTATGTTGAGTGGCTATATTTTAACCATCACCTGAAATATTTATATCCAGTACCCAATAATTTATACCCAATATTCAACTTTTTATCTCCAGTATTTAACTTTTTAATCTTCATCTAGTATTCAATTTTTTATTTTCGGTATTCAAATTTTTATGAGTAGAAACTTCGTCCCACAGTAGAAGGAACAGATTCAATTCCATGTCCTCTGATCTCTTTTATGAAAATGAAAATAATTTTGTTATAATGTCCTGAAATAAAGAAAGTATACAATCAAGCTACTTCATAAAATAAAGCTTGTAAAAAAAATAGAAAAATAATACTGGATTTTTGTCTTCAATTCTAAATCATCACAAAAAACCAATAAAGAGAGCAAGTTTTATTACTTATACCTAATTAAATTACAGATGCGCGGAAAAAGTTTTGTTCAATTAAGCCAACGAACTGAAAAAGGGACAGACCAAAAACAGAGTTGAGAAAGGTTAGGCATAGACGAAATCTCCAATAGCGACAAAAACCTACAAAATTCACAAAATATGAAAACTTAGAAGTTAATACCTCATAAAAATGGAGATTAAATAAAGAAATGAAGATAAAGTCAGCTGAAGGAGAAGAAAGCAAGCACATAGAAGAAAAAAATGGACAATGAACTGGCGGAAACAATAGAGAGAAGAAAGCAAGTGTGAAGAAGAAAGGAACTGAACTATGAGGCGGCAGCGCACCTTGTAACGACAAGTCTCTCTCATAGTTACGCCTCGCGGTGGTGCCTCTTTCGCCTGCACCTCTCGCGGCGGCGACTCATGCGACAGCGCCTCAACAGCAACGCTGTCTCACAGCTGAACCTTCCACTGCTGCAAATTTTATTAATTATTTTAGGCTGGAATGGAAATTATAACCTAAAGTCCAATTGCCCAATTTTAATAAACGCAGGCACCCGTCCATCTGCCCTCCTTCTATTGTTCTAACAAATAATTTATCTATTAGATTTAATTTGTTAAGTTTGTTTTCAAATATTAAAATTTTAGAATTTATTTATTTTAAAAATATTTTATTTTAAAATGGAAGAAAAAAGAAGCAGCTCCTAAAAAACAACGACGCGACTTTATGACTCACATAAAAGAGATATCATCAAATATAACAAATAATATTTGTTAGTTTTTCTTTTCTTTTATTTCTAAAATTTTGGCCAAATAAACTCAAAGGTGATTTAGAAATGTGTCAAGTTTTCGTAGTGAAGATAAGATCGAATATACAACCACATATAGCTCTTGTTATAAGTAGTATTTTATTAAAAATTATTCATAAGATATAATATCATAACTTATTAATATTAAAATAAAGAATAATATACTTTTATGAGATTTTAAGTTCTAAAAATAAAATAGATCTTAATACTCAACAATACGTAATAATATTTTCCTAAAATAATAATTTTTGAAACAATGCGTATTATTTTTTTTGAATCATTACTTTATTAAATTATGTCAAATAATTTTATGAAATTTCAATCAATTACAGAAAGATAAATATATTACTTATTTAATCACATTGATGTCTAATGAAAAAGTACCATTAATAACATGATATCAATTTGTTATAGGATAAATTACTCAAATTTTATTAACTTTAATTACACATTTTATTTTTTTAATGAAAAATATTTTTTTTATTTTGAAGATTTCTATATTTTTATCCAAAACAATATAATACTTATAAATTTTAAAAAATTACAAATGATCATTACCATAATGTTGTGGTAATTTAAAAGAAAAAACAATCTAAGTAATATCTATAAAAAATAAAAATATATTTTAAATAATTATTATATAGACTATAAACTGAGTATTATAAATAAAACTCTAACTTATTAGAAATTATATTTATTTTTTTATTAGAAAAGTGTGAATTATTTTTCTTCAGGTTAACTATATGATTAATATGATCCATTTTTAAAAATCATATATTAAATACATATAATTACTTTTCTTTATAATTATGTTGACTATATAGGTAATATAATTAATTTTTATAAATGAAAGTTTCAGTACAATAAACCTTAAATCTCATATAATACCATAATTTTAAGTATAATTAAATTTAGTTTAAAGATGATTTTCGAAAAAAACAATATATACACTCTTAATTAATCTATACACAGATACTCCTTATTCAAATATATTATCTCTGTATTATGTTATTATATTACACAAAATTGATACTTAAGTTACACAAACAATCTGAAAAGCATGATGACAGGTTGTGTTAATAATAATTTTTATTTTATATTAATATTTCATTTTGAATTTAATTACAATCTTAACTTCATATATTATTTACAAATTTTCTAAAATCATAATTATTGATTCATATTTTATACTCTGAATATCATAAAAACATATTTATTTAATTTTTCTATTAATAAAAATATTGTAAATATTTGTAACTCACTATTTTTTTATTTAATTTAAAATACAATATTTACAAATTATTTTCTTTTCACGTTTATTTTTATATATTTTTTACATCTTCTTCAATTCTTTACTTCTCATTTTTATATTGCATCATAGTTAAAGTTCTTATTTAATTATATAAAAATTAGTCAAAACATTTATTAAATTTGGTTTTAACACTTATCACCAAATTTTTATTTTTATTTTACTTTTTCATCATCAAATTAATAATTATATATTATAATATTTTTTTACTATTATTTTATAATAAATTTATTTCATCTTATTTTCATTTTTTTCTAATATCTTTAAATTTTTGTTCTTTAAAAATTATATCTATCTCGATTTTTATTTTTTCTAAATATTTTTATATACCTTTAATTAAGAGTTCTCATTTAATATCTTATAAAAAAATTCAATTCAATTTATAGACTTACCATCAGATTCGTATTCTTTTATTTATTTAATCAAATTAATAATTATGTATCATAATAGTTTTTTTGCCTATTAATATTTTACTAAATTTCTTTCAATTTATTTTTCATTTTTCTTAAAATTTTTAAATTTTTATCTTTTACAAAATTATATTTATGTTATTTTTATTCTTTTTAAATACTTTTACATATTTTTAATTAAATCTTAGGAATTCTTTTCTATGATTTTATATAAAATATTACATTTTTTTCAATTCAATTGAAAGGAACACTTACCACTAAATTTGTATTCTTTTATTTATTTGAAAAAAATTATTTTTTGATAGTTTATTTTTCTCATTATTAAATTTACCTTTTTTAAAATAATTATAACTAATAATTAAATAATTTTTTACTTGATTTTTTTATTCTTAATTGTGAGTCTAATTATTAATATATTTTTAAGTTCATACTTTTTTATTTACTTAATTATAAGAATAACTTTTCGTTATGTCAACTTTTTTTATTTAATTAAAAAAGAAATCATCCTTAATGGCAGGTCTTGACAGACGCTTTCTGTTATATTTAATTTAAAAAGAAAAAAATTGTCTCGGTCTGACCCACATATTTTTTAAAAAAGAAAATTTAATGTCGACTTTTATGTGAATTTGGCCGAAATTACTTTTTTGTTTTTTTTTTTTTTTTTTCAATTTAGAGAGGGTTTGGCCACGCTTTTGTGAGTCAGCTTTTTAATTGATGAAATTTCTAGTAGCTATGTATACATTTTATGGTAATGATATCTTTCTATAAATTACGACTATTAAAAGTAGGAGTATCTTTCTATAAATTATAACTATTAACAAGAGTATATTTAAAGAATGAGGTAAGAGAATAAACTACAAACAAGTCTCTTTACTTTTAATACATTTGGATAATGGAAAGATTCCTCCGAAATTGTTAACTATCGTTTTTGTTGTTGCAGGTACTTACAGCTGGGTGACTCAATCAAACTAGATGATGTGTGTCGTTCAAGAATCAGACAGGATAAAGAAATCTTGTAGGAGCAAGCCATACATAAATCATATTTAGTTTCTTCTTGTAATATTGCACGTGATAGACACCCATATGTCCACTGTTGGGGGAATACTAGGGTGTTTATACCATGTGTTGTTTTTATATGTCATTTCAGCAGCTGTCCAGGTTGTGCTAAGTATATAAGGGTTGTGTTCTTTGGTTTGCTAAGTGCATAAGAATTGATGTACGTTAAAGTGTGCTTTTTAATTTTATTTATTATTGGCGGTTAAAAAATAAAATTAGAGAGATAAGAGCTGCATGCTTACCTATAAAAGAAGAAAAGGTAGGTGATGTGGCCATGCATGCCTACATCAATTCCTTCCCACTATTATTTTCAATATTCAGTTCATGATCACCATTTTCCAAAGATTCATTTATGACCTTTGTTACCGTGTTGCTCTTACTATTCACCTCACATTGCTAACATGGTCACTCTTCTCGTTCGCAGACACGACAACATCCTCAGTCGTTCTTAATTCTCTCTCCAAATCAGTTGGTGGTTGCATTTCTTTGCTTTTACCCCACAACACCAGGTACAAGCCACACACAATTAGTGCTGCACCAAGTACACTGAACATAAAAAATAAAATAAAAATCAGTCACACGTATGAAAGAAATTAACACGATAATCTTCTGCAAATAAGACCCATATTTTAAAGAAGAGTAAAAGAAGTGTTTGGGAAATCGGTTAATCTCAGGCTTGATAGCATAGAGTTGGTCCTTGATAGACTAGTTTCAAACCATTATGGTCTATTACTAAAAACCAATGAAATGGATTGGAGCCCTAAATCTTTCAGGGTTTTAATGCATGGCAACAAGTTAAAGGGTTTAATGAAGCTATAAAAGGTTTTTGGAAAGTTAGCACATATATGCATCAGGAATATTTTCAATAAACAGAAGTAGAAGATGTTAAAAAAAATATTTGAAGATCTAGACTAAGAAGAATTTGGGGTAATAAATGAGACAAAAACGAATGTTAATTCCGAGAATAATAGAACAAGATATCATGATATTCCTTCTTCTTATGTCATCCAACTTCAATCTTCGTACCTAAACACCCACATTTGATGGTACCGACTAACACATCCCACATGTTAACAGCAATTTATATTGATTCTCATTTTTATTTCATCAGCAATCCATTCGATGTTCTCACTTTCCTATCTTTACTAATTTTCCACTTCAGTGACCTCGTATTGTTTTATCTTCTATTCAAGGTTTACCACAAGTTATCAACAATTTTATTTAACAAGGTCTAAATATTTATTATAGGTGAAAAAATGGTGCAAAAGAAATAGTGCATACCTTCCTAAGTATAGTTTCTCTTGTAATAACAGGGAAGCGGCAACGGCCACAAGCACAAGACCAAGAGGATTGAACACAGATGCATATAATGGACCTCTTTTCCGTACACACCATGCAGTGACAATATTCACAAATGTAGTGACCGCAATTCCCTAGCACAACATTTTAGTTTCAAAATATGAAATAAAAGTAAATGATAAACTTCAATTTTATTTTGGAGTTAGTTTAAGTATGAGAAAGAACGACAGAAAGAGAACACAACAGACATGACATGTACTCATGTTATGAAAATTTGAAATATAAAGAGAATATTAATAAAATAAAAATGAGATAAAAAAATTAGTGAGTATTTATAAATTTAATTATGGTTATTAGCTTACCGAATAGAGTGCTGCTAGAATCCTAATACCCGAAGGCAACTTCCATTGATTCCAATCTTTCTCAGCAGAAAGGGCAAAGAGTGTGGCTTGTATTGCCGCCATTAAATTCATTAACGATGTACTTGAGTGATGGCTTGGATATTCCTTACTCAACTTAGCCTATTGTACATACACATGGATCAACATTAAAAGTATCCAAAATCACAACTAACACATGATATATGAACATACGAACTTGAGTGTAACAACTATAAGGATATATATATATATATATATATATATATATATATATATATATTTCTTTTTTTTAATTACGAAGAATAAAATTAATGAAAACACTTAAGGAGTGCTTCAACCCTATTACAAAATAATATGGAAAAGATAGTCTCCCATTTTCAGACATACAGATACACGGGACACCAATCATATACAGTCTAGATACACGAATGTAAAACATATACACATCACACACAAATGCCTTTGATAAGATACCGAGCACAGAGCTCAGCCTAGCATAGAGCTCGGCCTTCAGAATAACGGTGTTATGAGGTCGACCTTTGAGCTTGGCCTTCTAGCATCTATCCTTGGATCAGCTATGGAGCTCATACTTTTGTAGATCGTCCTCGGGTATTTGGTAGTGAAGTTTGACTATCTGTAAAGCGGCATTGAAGGGTACACTGATAGAGCTCGGTCCTCTGTAACTTGTCCTCGAAGATTGATCACACAGGCGACAACCATTGGGCTCGGCCTTCTGAAGATTTGACTATGGAACTCGACCCTCTGTAGATCTGCCACTGGGCTCTGCCTTCTAACAATCAGCCTTGGGAAGCTATGCCTTGTGGAGATTGTCTTTGGGTGTTTGTCTATGAAGCTCGGCCAAGTAGATAGAGCTCGATCTTGTGTTTGCCTTTGAGAGCTCAGGTATTAAGCTTAGTCTGTTGGTGACCGGTTCAAAGATATGTGCTTTGTATGTCATACTCGGGAGTTCAGCTATGGAGGTCGTCCTTGGAGATTGATCACACATCTCGACGTTCTAGAGATTGGCGACGACCATGGGGCTCGACCTTATGGATATTCGACTAAGGAACTCGGTCATTTGTAGATTTGCTATGGTACTCGGTCCTCTAGTAATTAGCCTCTGAAGTTGTGCTATGAAGCTCATCGTTCTGGAGATCGTCTCGACTATGAGGCTTGGCCGTCTAAAGCTCAGCTATGGATTGTAGTTTCTAGAGATCGTCCTAAGGGAATTTGACAATCACGCTAGGTCGTCAATTTGACTATGAATTATCTATTAATCGGTTTACTCCTGCATAAATAAACACAAAACCACACAAAGACCTCACCTTCCCACTAGCCCACGATTACCAACGATTACCTAACACTTGATAAGCATTGCACAAGGCATAGACACCAATCTGAGAATGAGCAATTAATCAACTTACCTCTAAACTTAGCCCAGGACCACGCTTTAAGTTGTGCCATGATAAAAATTTCATTGGCATCCACTACTCCTTGGTTGAACACCACCATGTTTCTATGTTTCCAAATCTCCCACACTATTACTACCCACATCCCCTTCCAAATAGTGTTTGTTTTGTTTTTGCACTATAACAAATGAAAGCTCACGAAATGGTTCTGAGCAGAATTGGGTCTAAAAGAGTCTATATCTATCCAATTATCATAGTTATCCCACACCCTACGAGCTATTATACACTCAAAAACAGGTGTTGTATAGTTTCTTCTTCAATATTGCAAATTGGACACAAGGTACATGGAACTAATACTTGTCTCCTCATCAGATTAACTCTAGTAGGAAGCTTACCTATTATAACCCTCCACGCGTATACTTGTGCAGAATTAACCCCTTTAATATTTCAGATTTGCTTAAACCAAGCTCCACCTGAAGACACATCAAATACCTTTACCCCATACCCAACCATATAATTGTTTATATCCCCACCTTCCCATAGTCTCTTGTCAGGCACTTCCATCCTTCAGTGTGCACTAGACAACATTTATGATAACTGCAGCTCCAGGTCCTTTTCCCACACAAACAATACTCTTCTCAAACGCAAGCCCCACGATCTTCCTACCTCATTACCACTGTTCGCCTGGTCTGCCATCTCACTCACAATACTATCTACATTTAGAGATAACTTATGTAGTTTTTGGAATTTCAGTTTTATTGGTTGGTCTCCTATCCACTTATCTTCCTAAAATTTAATATGTTTTCAATCACCCAATTTCCACTAATACAACAATAAGGATATGTAACATGTATACTAATATTATTAGAATAATTGAAAAAAAAAGAACCAAGAAAATTGATTGGTATAAAAGTTTTCTATATTTTTCTACTCTAAAAATTGCTACCTTCTAGTATATACATAAAAGAGGGACCACCAAATGGAATTATAGAGTGATCAGTAGAATGCATTACTACTGCACAACAAAAAGGACTACATAATGGAAAATAAATCCTCAAATGATTCACTAGTTGTATAATAGGTGACGTGTGTCTGTTTCCTTTGATATCCATCTCAAAAAGAGTAAATGTTGGGATTTTCCTGCTTTTGAAACAAGAAAATAAAACTATCAAGGACTTAGAGCTTTGATATAAATGTTTGCTAGATGCCAAGAAATGGGAAGTAACCTAAGTACAAGCATTTTTTATCATAAAAAATAAAAATCCAATTCAATGTTTTTTACATTCATAGAATATCAGATTAATTGTCTATGTCTAAGGCGAATTAGTGGTAAGCAATATGATTTTTGTTAAGGAAATTTGGAGATCTTACTAAAACATAGTTAGCCATTGAATTTTACAAGTGAAGTCATTCTCTTGTACTTAACTTCACAAGAACTTATAAACACTACATTTTGGTGTTTAGATTTTGAAGATACGAGGGAAGAATCAAGATATATTAATCTTTTAAGTTTTGGACATAAAGCTCAAAGTAGAATAGCTTAAACAAATTTATTGTAGACTATCTACCACACAAACAAAAAAGAAAACAATAATAAAGTAATCAGAAAAAAAAAAACAACTATAAAGTTAACAAGGAAGGACAAATCACACACATATAATTAATATAATTGAATTAAATTGTTAATAAATCTTCAAATTTCATGTATGACTACCGTGGATGTTGCAAGCCATACAATGATTTCCATAAGAAAAAACCTTTTTTTATCTTCAACAAACCCCTTAGCTTATTGCATATAAATAATCTCTTCATATCTCCATATAAAAACATTATTTTTACATCCAATTATTTTAACTTTAGATTAATTGGTTAAGAATGAACATAACAATCTTTATAGAATATTATTTTACATCAAGTGGGAAAATCTCATTATAAACAACTCCCACTATTTGTATATAATCTTTTTACCACGAGTCTCACCTTTAATCTTTCTTTTCCACACCTAGTATTATTTCCTTCTTCTTGAATACCTACTTGCATCGAACCACCTTCTAATTGTTAGGCAAATCTATAAGTGCCCACATATGATTATTCTTCAAAAGATTCAAGCTCCTTGGCACACTTTAAAAAATGGGAAAATATAAAAAAAAAAGGATTGAATCATGTTTTAAAAATTTAATAAACTTCTTCGCAAATTTTGTTTGTTTTGCATGGTCAGACAATAATTTGTGAGAGACAATTTATCATTAAGATTTTAAAAACCTTTTGCACAAAGTCTCTGACTTTGATTAGTACAAACTAAATAACATGTAATGCAAAAGATTGAAAGAAGAAGGTTTATATTGATTCGTCTGATAGTATAGACTACATCCAGTTCTTGATCAACCAATGAAGTTTCACTAAACAAACTAATGTTGTGAAGTATAAAAGAGTATTCTTTTGGATCGTAATCACTCATGGATGACCCCGTACAAACAAGTATTTTTTTGGATCGTAGTTACTCACGACTAATCCTACAAAATATTCTTTGACACTTGTCATTTCCTAGATTTCAACCTCTACAGCTTATATCCCTTCATTCCCTCAATGTATCTAATGAAGATATATCCTTTGCGCTCATGCTTTCAGCTTATCCTTTTTTACATGTAATAATGCTAAAGACCCAAACACCTTCAAATTAGAATAATTTACTACTTTCCACTCTACAAATTCATGTAAGTCTTAATATTCAGAGGAAATGATGGACACTTGTTTTTCATATAGATGACAGTGTATGTAGCTTCACCCTAAAAGAACTTAGGCAAACCAAGTCTTAATGACATATATCTTACCTGTTCCAAAACAATTATATTCATCCTTTCAGTAAAACCATATTTTTGAAACTACTTACATCTATCTTATGCTTGCCTATTATTACCTTCTTGCATAACTATCTAAATTGGTATGATATAACTTCCAATCTATTATTAGTTTTAAGCACTTTAAGATTGGTTATCTGTTGATTTCTAATCATGGTGTGTCATTCCTTAAATATATAAAAAGTTCAATTTTACTTTCGAAAATGTAAATCCACACCCTCCTTGAGAAATCTTATATGATAATGAGAAATTAAGACCCTCCACCGTGATTCTAAGCTCATCTTGGACCCAAAATATTTCAAAGAACATACTTAAACAGTCTACTAGACATTTGCTTACCACTTTCAAACTTCAACCTATAAGACTTCAGCAATATGCACTCATCATAAATTCTTGCTTCTTTACATTATCACTACCTAGTAAGTTATGTTTTTCCAGCTCCACCAAAACTATCTCACTTACATGTCTTAGTCCTAGATGTCATTACTTCCTCTTATCTTCCAACATTTTCCTAACTACAAATGTGTGTGCAATCATTGTATACTAGAATATAAAGAATGTTCCATTTTTTCACTTTCTCACAACTATACTCCATTTAAAAGATTTGGTGTGACATATTTAATCTTAGTTGTTAAACCAAGAAGATCAAATATGCTTATTGACAAAATATTTCTCTTGAGTTCTATAACATACCTCACATCTTGCAGCATCTCTTGATTGACAAATATCTTCAATTTAATCTTATACCTTGCACCTTCCAAGATTTATTGTTTAAAAGAAAAAATTGTCTCCTTTTTTAAGTTCTAAGGTCTTAAATAATTCATTCATTGGACATATGTGATAAGTTTATTTTGAGTCTATGACCCAACTACTTCGTGTGTTGAAATTGGCAACACCAACACTCTAACAAACTCATAACTAGCAAACACAATCATGAAGTCTGCAAATTGTCTCTAAAAATGAGAATTCCTTCCCATCTCATTTCTTTTCTTTTTTGAGAAATATTTCTTGCAGTGACCTCTTTTGTGACACTTGTAGTACTCAAGTCATTTATCTACCCTGTCATTTGAGGAATGCTTAGAATGATTCCGTTTTTCTTCCTTTTCTTTTTATTCTTCAACTTTTGACAAAATCAAGTCTATCTCATTATGAGTTGCCTTTTTTGTTTGAAGCTTTTGAAGATCTTTACTCCTATTTGAGGTCTAAACTTCCTCTAGAATAGTGACATGTTTCTTCTCAAACAAAAAAACATCCTTTAAATTCTCAAATTTCTTAGGCAAAACATTTAGAAGCAAGAAAACCTTATCTCCATCTTCTAGCATCACATCAAAATTCTAAAGATAATCTAGAATCTTGTTAACGTGTTAGTTGTTATACCATCGTTCTTGATTTTTTTTTTCATCTTGAATAAGTGAAATTGTTATTTTCAATATATGTCAACGATTTCATCATATACAATGACTTGAGTTTCATCCACATTGTTGCAACAATTGCCTTCTTCTCGACTTTCCTAAATGTCTTATCTTTAATACACAATTTTGACATTTCTACATTTGTTAATCATATCAATACGTACTTTCTCTGCTAGGAATATGACATGTTTGCCACACCTTTTATCGCTTGAACACAATCTTGTTTTATTAAGATCCATCTTAATCCTCCATAACTTCAAGTTATTATCAGAAAAGAATTTCACTTTCTTTTTTATTACCATAAACGGTATTAGTTATTGGATTCTTCAAAGATAAACACTAAGAATATACAATATCATTGAGTCATAAATAAACACATAAAAAAATAAAATAACATCTTATTCATTTCAACGTAACGTAAAACTTCCAACGCGTACTTAAATTTCCAACATCTCCCCTATTAAGTATGAGTTCCTCTCAAACAATGTAAAATCCCCTTCAAATCTAAGTTTTTACACATGATTATTGTAGTGTCTAATACTTTTGAGAGAACATGTTAATTGTTGGGTTCTCAATAATAATAGGGACAATAAGAAAAAGTGGAAAGAGACACTATATTATTGAACAATATAACACTAAGATCACATATGAACAATATACATATTAAGCTTACATATAACATAAAACTATCACTACACTAAAAAACCTATTTAGAAACTAATTTTTAACTACCAGATGAAATGGTTGCTAATTTTGACCAAAATAGTTACCAAATTAGATTTTAGTTGCTAAATAACTACAAAATAAAATTAATAATTAAATTTACTGACTAATTAAGTCAAGATAATTGGTATCTAACATTAGCTATCAAGATTTTAAGGACTTATACCATTAGATTCTAAATTAGTCTCTAATTAAGTTAGACACAAATAACGGTAAACGACCATTCAATTTTAATACTACTAGATCATGTACCAAAGCAATTCAAGAACAATGTTATGTGATCTTCTTGTGATGATATGATTTAGAGTTGAAATTGATAAACCCAATAGAAACCAAACAAATTGATGGGTATAGAAGTTTTCTATATTCTGCAGCTTTGAAATAGGGCTATGCTCCTGAGTTACACATATAGCACCTATGATAATAGAAATACGTTGTGACCGATAGAATGTATTACAGCTGTAAAACAGAAAGGATTGCATAGCAGAAAACAAAGCTTCAAATGATTTGCTAGTTGTATTATAGGTAATGACCCCTGTCAATTTTCTCTTATACATATAAAAGCAAAAAGAACATATATGATAGATGTAACGTGTAATATAAAAGGAAAACGAAACTTATACCTGAATTATGAGCCATACTGAAAAACTGAAGCAACATCCAATACCACTTAGAACACCTATCCACTGTCTTCCATCTGATGCTCCAATCCGACTATTGTCTTTTTTATGCATAAGATTAATGTGAATATTCTTCCAAATATTTATTTCTACCCCTTTGAAGAATGACAGCATCATTGACCCGCTAACTCCAATTATCGTTCCCATCACCTTAGCTTTCCCTGCTGCGCTTTGCAAATTTAACTTTTCGTAACTACAAAAATATCAGAGTCACTGAAATAGTTCTGAATTCTCTGTCCCACAAAAAGTAAAATAGCACATGAGTGTGAAAACTAGTGAGTGGTGACCACGTACCCGCACAGGAAAGAGAGGATGAAAGTGACCACAGGAACCATATTAAAAATAGCGCTAGCATATGTTGCAGATACGAACGCCAACGCGGTGAAAAATAGATTTTGGAATAAACTCCCTCTGTTTATTTACATTATCAATAAACATGTATTAGTTTTCTAGTGACTTCAATATTTGAATTAAGTTATTGTACAAATTAATTTAATAATAAGGGCAAAGAGATGAAGACTGAAAAGTTTACATCAACCATACCCAAATAATCCGCAAAAAAATGTCAGCAGGACCACCCTCCATGTCAATTTTGATATGTTCTTTCTGAATTCATTATCAAAATAAAAAAAAAACCATTATTTAATTTCTTTTTCCATTGTGTAAAAATACTAGCATGGACCAAAGATGCATAAAATATGTTGTCAAGATTAAGAAATAAAATAAGGTATGGTGGTGAATTCACCTTTCAAAAAGAAGAGCAAGAAAAAATGTGAATGCGGCTCCGAAAATGTGACGGTAGGCACTGAATACCCTAATGCTCATTCCATCACTTATGGCGAGTTTGGCAATCACAGAATTTCCAGCATATGCAACCTGCACCAGCACCATTAGCAAGGGAGGCTTCAACTCTTGCACCACTTTCACTATACGATTCATTGTACTTCACTTTTGTAAATCGGTTTATTTGATGAAGGAAACGAAAAGAGGAAAAGATAGGGAAATGTGTGTTGAGATTCTATATCAACAAAGGCTTATATTTGTTCATAGGCATTCGTTAGTACTCAGCCTTTCGTTTCTTCCCTGCATTGTACCTTCATTATATTAATTACACAGCTCATTCTAAACTGTATAAGAACATAAACCAATAGAGTTGCTTTTATGTTTTATGGAATATATTAAAATAATATCTTGATAAACATTTCTTGAAAATAACTCAATTAAAAATGTTATAATTCATATTAAGCAGTATACTTTATTCTTATAATTGATTATCTGTACTTAATAAAGAATATAATAATTGGTTGTAAATAATAAATTTTTTAGGTAATTTTACTAAAGTTTTATAAATATAACTATACAATAAAGTTTACGGATTTATTGATTATCGATATTAATTATGTAATCCGTTGACAACTATATGTTTAATTAGGTACTATTAAACGTGACGGATTTGAGATGTTACTATTATTATTATAGAAGGGTTATAATATGTGTTTCTTTAATACAAATTATTATTCTTTATCGAAAATCCATGTGCCTGTCACACATTCTTAAGGTCTATGTTAACTAAATGATGTATTTTTCTAACAAAATTTGTAAAAAAGTAGAATAAACAATTAAATAATAAATTATATACCTTTATCGGTCTTTTAACGTTTACCAGAAGTTTAGAAATTCAAACTAATATGCGTCGACAGATAAAATCTCCATTATTCTTGTTATACTTAATAAATTAAATAATTAAAATGATGAAATAGAAATAAAATAAATGAATTGGTATGGTTTAGAAAAATGTCACTGTTTCCTAATTGACCTAATAAGGAAGAAAATTCATAATTTATACCTAAAATACGTTTTATCGGAAAGAAAAGGGAGGAGGAAGAAAGAACCACTCTCTTCACTTTCTGTCTTTCATGAATACCAAACTAGAAAATTAATATATATACGTATGCACATACGTCATACGAATTAAAATTTTGTATTAAAAGTAAAATAGAATTTCTTAAATGAATTTTATGATATGAAATATATAAATATAACATTGATTTTATGAAGGCGTTTCCGTAGTGAGGTTTTATAAATGTGTTAGATGGTTTATATACACGATATACCTTTGTTAGAATGAATTTCATCCAACATAAATTTACAAAATTTCAAATTTATCTGTTATTTTTAATAGCGAACTTTGACTATCATTGATAATATGTAACTAGGCACCACACAAATTTTCTGAAAAGCTGGTCGCAAAAAATATACACAAATACATCAATTTAATCGGAACAGATAAGCCTAAAATGTAACGAATTATAAATCTCCTCAACAGAATTTTTTTTTTTTAATCAGATATGTTTATCAAACTAATTATTTTGTAATGTTAAACTTATTAACGATTAATTATTGTACGTGCATTGTACACCAGTTCTTACAATATAGGGAATTAAGATTATAAACTGGCTGAATGTCAACGTAAACCTAATAGTAAGTTAATGTAGCAAGAGAAAAATAAAGGCGAGAGAAAAATGAATGTTAAATATGAGTTGAAAGTGAGGTTAAATTAGGTACAAAAACAAGTCTTCACATAACGATTACAAATAGTTAACAAAAAAAAAATAAAAAATCAAAGGTAGTATTTCTACTTGAATTTGTTAAAATTTGTATAATTTTTATTGTAAGTTTTTACAAAAACTAAAAAAAAAAATGAATTTCTTACAAATTTTCATATGAATTATGAAAATTCCATGAAATATTTACAGAAAATTTTCATGAAGTATAAAATTTGTAATAATATAATATTTTCTATTTAGATTATCCATATCATGTTTAAAAAACAAATATGTGCGCTTTGGCTGGAAATGAGATTAGCATTGTCAAGCTTTGTGGTCTTTGATAATACAGCTAAGCTATGAATACAATAATTTGTACTTCAAACAATAATTACTAAGAAGTAGTCATATTTGTTTGTTTCCGTCTATACATTGTTTAGAACTTCAAGAGTGTGGATAGTGTGTTTGCATTTATTGATTGTCACAAAAATACAAAAAAAAAAAAATTGTTAGGAAACTATCCTCCCCACGAGGAGCTTAAACAAGAAGAAAGATAGGTGACACCTTGACTTAATACAGTGTTTGGTTTCATGTTTCAATTGTTCCTTAGGAAAGAAAAGCGAGGCACTACCGTATTTGAATTCAGTTATTTGAGCTAATTTGGAAGCGTGAAAATGGAAGAGGAGGGGCTTGGACCATTCTCACGAGAGTTCGCAAAAAATGTAGGAAACTCAGCTGGCAATGTAAGAAATTATATAATTGATCACACTTTTTTTCACTAAGTGCCTCAGCTCTCTAGAGATTCCGGACGTCCCTACATGCATGCAAAGTCAGTGTAGTTGTTGTTCTTCGTTGTGAACTGCTTGCAGTTGTTCTTGTCGGTGAATTGCTTGTAATTGTTCTTCTTCGTCGATTCATCAATTTTTTATATTTGTTTTATGCGTTTAACTTTATTAGTAAAGTAGGTAATGTGCAGGCATGCAATTCGCGCACTAAAAGAATTATATGAAATTTTAAAAATAATTTTAACGGATTTAATTCATCAATAATTATAGATAAAAAAATTACTGATAATAACAATAATAATAACAATATCAAAAAATAATAATAATATTGTATGAGATTTAAATGATTATGATGTCTAGATATCTATAAAAAGAAAAGTAAAAAATCATTGTTGAGATGAAGTCTTCTGATGATGGATCAAAATAATTTAGAAGTGTCTGATAACGAGGCATCAGATGATATAAATCAACATTCAAAAAGAATATATAGAAGTTGACTCAACTATCAGCTTAGGTCTGATAGGGGGAGGAAGATGATCAAACCAACATAAAAGTTTATATATGCTAACTTTATTAGTTATGTTTTGACAATAGTTGAAGAGATAAAATGTATAGAAAGTATAGAAGGTTAGTAGTGTCAAGTTGCTTTGGGGAAGAGATTGAATCTCGTAAGAAAAACCCCACATGGGTGTATATTAATCTACCAAGAAATCATAAGATGGTAAGATGCAAGTGAGTGTTCAAAAATGTTGGTTTTATGCAAATTAGTGGGTTTAGACATCATCCAGAATAGGAGAATATCGCTTTATTGTACTTATTTACTATCCATGTCCAAGTTTTATCTAAACATTGGTAAAGACTTCTACATCATCACATTTACTATTCTTACTCAGAATTTTCTTGTATTTACTTATTATTCATGTCCTAGTTTTTATCTAAACATTGGTAAAGACTTCTACATCATCTCATTTACTATTCTTAAAGATAAAGTTCTTCATGTGTGATTTCAAAATGCACCATATTATATTAAACACACAGTTTTTGAGACATAATTATTTTTTTTACCGAATCTCATTAAATTAAATTCTATAAAAATCCTTAGTTGTAAAAGTTGTTTACCTATCCACCTATCAATCATTTTTCATGTTTTGCTTGATGTCTCAAAAGTGAATAATATATTGCCTATATTTTTATCATTTATATTACACATAACACATATACTATTAATTAATATTCTTCTAGTAAATAGCTTATCACAAGTAGCTATCCTGCTATCAAATACTCTTCATGCACAAAATTGGGTGTAGTGTTGTAAATCTCCAAAGTTTAGTATATATCACCTCTTCCTCTCCACCTACTTCATCTCTTAATATCTTATAGGTTGACCTTATTGTGTATTTTAAATTTTTCTCGCTTTCCACACCTACTTTTCCTCCCTATTTCTATGCATTACACATCCTTAAATCAACTACAAGAATTTCTCGATCATATGTTTCTCCCATGTGAAACATATTCTTCTCCGACGCCATTTCAATTCCCAGATTTCTTCTTTCTACACTCCGATTTCCCCTAATTTTTCTTCCTTTTAATTTGAGTTCTTTAAATTCTAGAATACTTATCCTTTAAAGGTTTGTCTCCTATCCATGCGTCCTTCAAAAAAAAGTATTTATTTCACTTTTAGCTATCATCCATTTAGTGTTGTGATCAAACCATTTATCATTCTCTCCCTCTTCACGTATATTTCTAATGTCCCTCCACCACCTTAAATTACTTATGTCATCGTTGCACTTATTTATATTTCTAGCTATAACCCATATTTTGATAATAGTATATCCCTTTCAAGGCCATGTTCTTCCCTTCTTAGCCTCCATTTCCATTTCCTAATAAGGCCCTATTGTAAGAAGACACTTCCTTTATGCCTAAGCCACCATGTTCCTTATTTTTACACACGATTTCCCACTTTACCCATATTTTTTCTATCATGCCTTGAATCCCATATGAAGTCTCTTTGAATTCTTATGATTTCTTTCATTATCTTTTGAAGTATTTTAAAAATAGACATGTAAAAAAGGGGCATTAGTAATAAAACTAAGTTTATTAGGTTAACCCTACTAGCTAGGAACATATGTTTACCTTTCCAATTTGATAATCTTTTTTTGATCTTTGCTATCATACCTGACAAAAATCATCTCTCCTATGATTCTCTCTTATTAGTATTCCTAAATAAGTAAACAGGATATTCATAATTCTACAATTCACTATTGTTGAAAATCTATTTATATTTATGCGATCTATGTCTATACATCCTATTCTTTTTTTTTAGATTCACTTTTAAACTCGAAGTTAATCAAAACATCTGAAGATATGTTCAACAATATGTTGAATTTTTGTCTTACAAATAAATATAGTATCATCCACAAACTGTAACATGTTACTGCTGATCTCGTTCTTACCTACTTTTACTCCTTTTAGAAAATCCTTTCTTTCTACCTCCCTAAGCGCCCTCGACAGCCCTTCTACCACTATCAAGAATAGAAACCATGCAGGAAAAAATTCCCTTGCATAAGTCCTATTTCAGGTTTGAATTCACTAACAGGACTTCTATTCACTGCCACTGAAACACATTAAGACTCTAGACATTCCTTAATTCATTTGATCCCCTCTTAGCAAAAAACGTAACATTCCCATCATATACACTAGGAAATCTATCTCAATTAACAATGTCGTATGTCTTTTCCAAATCCAACTTTATAATTAAGCATTCCTCCTTTTCTTTTTACTTCATATATGACCTCATTGGCTAAGACCACATTATGTAACATATCTCTTTTATCTAAGAAAGAAAATTGTTTAACGTGTATTACTCTATTTAACACTTTTTTTTCAGTCTCTTTGCTAGAATATTAGACAGAATTTTGTATATGCAGCCCACTAGAGAAATTGGCATATATGTTTCCATCTTTTGTGGATTTTTAACTTTACATATAAGACTTACTAGATGTGTTTGTTCCTTTTGACCAATGTCCATACTTGTGCAAGTTCTTAATCGCTCCCATAATATCCTCTTTTATCGTTTCCCATGACTGTTTTAAGAAATTAAAATTAAAGTCATTCGCTTATCCTCTTTTACTCCCATTACAATCCCTAACTGCCTCTATCACTTCTTCCTTTCTTATTTCCTTAATAAGTCCTTCGTTATCCTCTTCAATGATTTTCGAGAACTGAATGTTATCCAACCTAGTTATAGCGTTTTTTTGACCTTGAATGTATTTTTCAATTGATCTTTAATTTTCTCCTTAACCCTATGGGTTCTTCACACCATTCTCTATCAATCTGTTCCCTGTAATATTATTTTTCATTCTCCTTCATCTAAGCACTTTATGAAACTGTTTAGTGGTCATATCCTGTGTGTCCAACTATTTTACTCTAGCCTTTCGTTTGAGTAGGATCTCTTGTTGATATTGTTGTGTATTTCAGTTTCCCTAACATGTTCCTTCTCTTCTCCCTATCTAACTGACTTATGCCTAATATGATAATATTTTTCGTTCTATTAATATAGTATAACACTTCTTTGTTCCAAACTTTTAAATCCCTTTTCAACTTTTTCAATTTCTCTTTCAACATTTCCTCACCATTTCTTAAGCCTACGTGATTATTCCATACATCTAAGGTCCTAAAAAATTTAGGTCCCCAATCTATTGTATTATGTTTAAGGATCAGTGCACAATGGTCAAATCCATTGGAGTTGTACGAAGTATACCTCATTCTTATCATAAGTATATCTATCAACTCCATATTTTCTATAAATTGATCAAAAACCATTAATTCCCATTGACCTTTACTTATTTAACTTGACCCTCTTCTTTCCTTTTTCTTTATTACATTAAAATCACCTGTAACAATCCAAATCTTATTTATATCTTTTCTCTTAAGAATAAGTAGCTATTTCCACATTGCTTTTTCTTTTTCTTTTCATTGAATGCACAAGGTGAATGCACATTTCCAGTAATCACTATATAATTTCTGTCTCTCATTCTCCTGTACACCTGTATATCCTTTACCTCCTTTAGAATTTAATAGCCGAAACTTATCCACACTCATATGGTTAAAATCTCACCAGTCCTGTTCGCAGCCATACTATGTCTCCATTGGACTCTATTATTACCCCAAATTCTATAGCACTTGCTAGGATTAATTTTTTTTTTTCTGTTTTCTAAGTGCAAATAATGTTTATATCATCCTTATCTCCTTGATATAATTTCATTTACCATTCCTTTCTAGCCCTTTAATATTTATACTCATTATTTTCATTTAATTGTTTTGTGGGTTTTCCTTTTCTCCATATTCGGTTCCTGTCCCTTTCGTCCATCACTTTTATCTGTCTTCTTCGTTTTCTATATGAGGAAAGCCAATTTCTTTAGTTATATTTCATAAATTTGCTGCCTCATTTATATATATAAATAAAAGGAAAGATGTGATCTCCACAAAACATTATTTCAATTACTACATAAAAAAAAATTAATTTACTTAATGATTAAAATAAAAACATAACCAGTCAGAGTTATTAATAGAAGATTCATAAGTTTTAACTTGAAGAATGAGAAACGTGTTGATTGGTTCGTGTGGCCAACACTGCTTCGCAATCGACCAGGAGTTTTACCAAGAAAATACAGGATTTAACCATTGTCCACAATGAAAAGCCACAACTGCTCGTGTTTGGCGAGTAAGGGTAAAATAAAATAAAATAAAATATTATAGTGGTTATTAATAGACATTACGTAGACATTGCGTATATAGAAAGGTAGAAATGACGGAAAACCCGCATAATATGTTTCTTTTCTTGTATTGTGAAAAAGACGTGGTTTTGTGCAAAAGATTGGTTTATTGACTACAATCATAGTCCGTGGTTTTCGAGTTTCATGCATTTTACAAAGGTTACAATTAATCATTTGCTAAATATTAACCCTTTCCTAATATAAGCGAGGGAATTTAAAGTAATAGGAGCCATTGGTCTCCTCAAAACTTTGCGAACCAATGGTTAATTACGCAACCAACCCAAAAGAAACAAGAAAGGAGCCTTTATAAACCCTTTGAAGAATCATCTAACAACAATAATAATAATAATCCTTTATCCTTTCTAAGCCTGTAGAGGGAGGACGATCAAGTAAACTTGATTCATTCTCCCTAAACCCTAACTTGATTCATTCTTCCTATCAAATATTCAACATGGGAAACTGTGGTAGCAATCCCAAGACCAATGAGGGTCCTTTGGACGTGCCTGTGCCTAAGCCTGTGACCGAAGAGATCAACGTTGAGCAGAGGGAGACTGAAGCAACTGTTGAGACCAAGACCGAGGAAACCCTAAATGACGAGAATAAGTCTCTAAAATCCTTGCTCGACGAGGTATCACATTTTTCCTTCAAATTTCAATGAACATTTTAATTACCCTTCTCGTTTTCACTCTAAAATTTATAAACATAGTTTTGTTTCCATATTCTGTTTATTTAAAAACAAAATTTTACCTTATAAGTTTAGTTTATTACCAATTATTTCTCCTTTTAGAGAAATTTACAAAACATTTCTCTTAGTTTTAAGAATTTTCTAATGATTGAAGGCATCGACTACGAAATATATATACAATTTAAGATTTTTCCTTTTGGCCTAGACGACACCCTTCACAACAATTTAGTCATCTACCCTTTTACTTTTTAATAATATAAAAAATAATATCTTTTAGTTATTGCCCTTCACATCAAATCCTGCCTTTTGTTTTTAATTTAATATTTTGGTATAGATTATTTGCATGGCTTTTCCAATAAATAATTATAAAAATTAAAAATACCACTCTTTGTCTAGTTTATTCTTATTTAAAAATCTTTGTAGAAAGTAATGCCAACAACCGTTGATTATAGTTCTTCTATTATTAATACTTGTGACCTTGTATTGGCAGAAAGTAGATGAGGCACCGAAGACAGAGGAAGTAAAGGCTGAAGAGAAGGCAGAAGAACCTAAAACTGAGTTGGTAAAGGTTGAAGAAGAGAAGCCAAAAGCAGAAGAAGTGGCAAAGACTGAGGCCTAAAGATGAACAATAGCGTTATATTTTAAATACACAAATTTGTTCTTTTTCTGTTCAATGGTCGATAAAAATTGACTAGATCTGTTGTCTAAACTGACATGGATTTTGGCTTCTTTGTTTAATATATATTTATCAATTTTCTGAAAATATATTTTCGCTGTTTGTATACGTTATTCTCCATCTTCTGAAATGATTTAGAATTTAGATCATTATTTCTGTTTTTCTTAAAAGTTTATCTAATTATCGCAAGTGTTTAGTTTTTATCGGTGTATCTTAAACATATTTTTAAAGTAAGTATTATAAAAAATAAACTTTTACCATATGATACTTGTAAATTCATTTTCGCTCGGCAAATTTAAAATAAATTCCTATTATAAAAGAATAAATAAATAGCACTCTTGTTACTTTTATTTATGATATCATTTCCTTTCATATAAATTACTATTACAATTATAAGATAAGAAGCATTATAAAAAGTGAGTTAATTTCAAACAACTATATATATCGTATTTTATAACATACATTTTCAAATAACTCTAGTTATACCTAATTCAAAATTCTCAACTATACCGTTTTCCTATCTAAAGGTAATTTATCAAAAGTGCCATGAAAAACCTCATATTTACTATATCACAAGAAAGTAGATATTTATCATCAATCAAATATTGATGTTAACAAGAAAAAAAATCATTACTAATTAGTTAATATAATCGGATTTCCGTGTCACACGTGTAATAGATTTTAAGATCATAAATTTTAATGTACTAGGTTTGACTTTGTGAAACATGAATCAAAGTAAAGTGGTTAATGTTGGCTAAGCCACACTATTCTTTTTGAAACATGAAACAAAGTAAAGTGGCTAATGTTGGCTAAGCCACACTATTCTTTTCCTAAGTTTTAAATTAATTTCTAACTTAACATTAACTACATATGTTTTCTTATATTATTAATACTATTATTCTAATTACTGATTTCATAATTTGATATTGTATCATCTTATTATTTTAATTTATTTAATTATTTTTTACAGTGCAGGACGTGTCAAACTAGTTTTAATTATTACATGAGCAAATGAATATGCTTATTTAAATTCGAATATTTTCGTTGCTATCGATAGCCTGGAGGCTGTAATGTATTTTCTCAATGCTTAAAAATAGATTTATAGATATAGTTAGTAAAGGAAAATATTTTTTTATAATAATAATAACCATATAACAACCTAGTTTTAAAATATTTTAGTCTTTATGAAAATAAAATTTTATATTTATAAAAAAATTAAAAAGATGAAAGGTAACTAATAGTTGTTAAGTGATTCTAAAAGTTTATTGGATGTTAAATACCATGATGCGCTGATAAATTAGAGAAAAGTTTTGTAAGTGTGACATGGAAGTATTTTTAAGGGTGGTGTTATTTTAATAGCAGTGGTCACTTCCTACATTCATTTAACATTAATATATATATATATATATATATATATATATATATATATATATATATATATATATATTATTAATAAAAACAAGTATCAAATGAAAGTTTTTCGTGAATTGTGGTGTGAAAATAACGTTGTCTCATTTTTAAAGCAACTGAATTTCTTTCAGCCATTTTTATCCATCCATTTTATTCTAGAACAATTAACCTTAAAATAAATTTATTGTTTATTCTAAATACTTTACAAACAGGTTCACCAAAACAGTGATGAAAAACCAGCAGCTCCACAACACTGAAGAAACACATTAGTACAAACATACATAGTCACTTAATTACACACAACAATCACCTATGGATAGCACAGAGGCAATTTTCAAGTCCCACATCGGAAGCTATACAATATGGTTGGCACTTGCCATCTCGGAACCACTCTTCACGCTTCTGCAGGAGCTCATTGAGAAAATCATCAAGCTTGTCTATGGTGACATTTGGCATGACGACCACATGAGCAATGTTTCCTTGGCATGCCAACTGCCACTTGTGAACGAACTCCTCATCGTGTGGTCTCTCGAACACAACGGTGCTGCTGAGCTCGTTCAGCATTGCTCCAATGCCTGCATCCACAAGCCGACCTTTGAAGTAGTGTGCATTGCGCAAGCACTTCTGCACCTCCTTCTGAAAACCTCTGTACCCTTTCATGTTTAGACTGTACCAGAGGAATATGGGGGCGTGCCCGTTCCTGCTTCCCATGATCGTTGCGTCCCTTGAAGAAAGATACTCTACGTTCCTCGAAAGAGCCTTCACATGCTCCATTCGCGTTATCTGCACCCCACAGGGCATTGGGCACCCCACGAACTTGTGCCCAGAAACACTCACACTCCCTATAGGCTTCTTGAAAGAAACTTTTGGAGCCTGACAAATATCAGATAGCAGAGAAATGGTCAACCCAATTATTTACTCAATACATTAGAATTGTAAAAATGTTCGGAGTCCTGAATTCGAGTATGAAACTTTTTATGTAACGATAGTTTAATATTAGTCCGATAAGCTTAATAATTTTGTTAGGAGAGATTTTAATAACATATTTAAAAGTGGATTTTAAGATTAATTCAGTCTTATAAAACTGATTTTTAAAATAAAACTCACTCAAACTATTGAAAAATATTATCTCTGTGAGACTTCCAATGTCTTTCGACTCAAATCTTTTTTAGTATCTATCATTCTCGACTCATAGTTCTTTTTTAGTATCTAACATTCTCGAGTGTAAAACTGTTTGGTTTAATGTATTTTAATATAATGAACTGAACTGATATCTTGGTGGTTCAAATCTTCTTTCTTGTTAGTTTTAGTAGTTATGATTTCTTTTGAATGGTGTGTGCTATACTCTTTAGTGATAATGTTACTATGGATTAATTTTGTTTCAAAACTTACACGTTTCACAAAAGGTAACATGAGACCAAACAGAGCTCCATCACAATGAATGTAGAATCTGTCATTTGAAAATCCTGCTTCCTCAATTTTCTTTATAACCAGATCAAGATCATCCACTGCTCCTTTCACAGTTGTACCTGAAATGTTTGAGTGTGAGAGCCATAATAAACAAGGAGAGAGCATAAGTGAGTGAGAGAGGAGGAGAAAATTGCCTATGTTCACATTCACAATTGCTGGCTTGTCCTTGTGACACAGAAGCTTGGCCTTGAAATCATCACAATCAATCTCACCAGAACAAAGAGTGTCAATCTTCACACATTCCATTCTGTACATACGAGCAGCTTTGAAAACAGAATAATGTGACTCCTCTGAGGCATATAAAATCCCATCTGGGTAAAGCTCTCTCCTGCAAAAGTCATTTAACCAACCACACTTGACATAATAATTTCAACAACAACATACACAAAAACTAGCTCAAACTAACCCAACAAGGATTCCATGGAGATTGCCTTCTGTGCCACAGTTTGTTATATAGCCCCAGTACTCATCTTTCTCCAATTCCCACAACCTCGCAAACCAGTCCAAAACACCAACCTCAAACTGCCTGGAGTGGACACCATAATTGCTTTCAATAAATGGATCTCCCAAGTTGTTGATGGAAAAGTGCTGAAGTTGAGAGAGTGCCTCATAGTCAAATTCCAAATTATAGGGGTAACCTGTGATAGATTTTTCCAAAAGATTAGTTAGTATATGAGATAAACCTATTACCTAACTAATTATGTTTATTGCAGATCAAAAACTTGCAAATCTAGTATCAAACCTAAATGATATTTGGTCCTTTCAGACAGAGATTTTTTGTATTTAGCCAACACACTTGCCATATAAGCTTCCCTTTCACCAGTAACCTCATCATCTATATCAGGCTCCGAGACTTCAAGGCACATGGTATGAATATTTCTTCCTAGGACAATCTTTCTCTCCCCATTTTCTGTACCATTCTGAGCCTCTCCCTTGCCAATGCCATCCTCTCTGGCTACGAGTGGCACATGATCTGTTGTAAAAGCCGTGGAATTGAAAACCTCAGGCAAAGGTTTCATTGTTCCATTCATGCTGGAATCAGGAGCTAAAACCTCAACACTTCCAGCCATCTTGGTATTTGCAGCACAAGAAATTATCTGACAGACAGGACACAGAAGTTGGTATTAGACAAAAAGAACCTAAGTGCAAACAAAATAAACCATGAAACCTCAAGCTAAAACTCAGCCATCATTCTTTATCAAACACTTTGCTAGATGGTCTACACATAGCCATGTAATTCATTTCCGTTTACTTTTAATATTCTTTTCACTTTAAGTTTTAAACTTTTCCCGAAAATCAAACTCTAGAGGTTATTTCTTTAAAAGGAAAACAACTTTATCAATTGGCCAAACACCACTCATACTTGCTTTTGAAACATCAATGTGTTTTATGCTAATTCCATGTATCCTATTGAATTCATGTCATATATTTCTCAATTTTTTCAGCATTCTCATGTTCAAAAGGTTTATATTGTATAGCATCAATACAGGAATATTTCACTTCTAAATAAGACACAATCCGAAACAGCTTTCATTCAAATACCTCCACACAGAAACAAAGTATAATTTTCCCAAATAAAGAAGTAAAAACTTAGAAGGCTTGCTTTCGAAGCAGAAGAAAACAAAAAAGTTTGGTCATAAACTGATTCAACAACACTGAAGCCAAAACCAAAGCCACAGGATGAATTGCTTCTGTTTCTGAGATAATACATATTCAAATGAAATAAATAGAAAAACTTCAATTAAAGACGAAATACAGAAACAAAATAAACAAACACTCAGAACTAAAGTTAAACAGAACAGACCAAAACACAATGAAAACAACATTAAGTAATAACAGCAACAAATCAAACATAAATGAAGCTAAGAATAATTCAAATATCCAAGTATTTGGACCATACGAAGGAAGTCACAGTCAAAAAAACTTAAGTGAAAAGAAAGGAGAGTTGGATATATGAAATATGAAGGGTAGGAAGCACACATGAAGCAACTATGGTCTGAACTACAAAAGCTGATATTTTCTTTTAGCCCAGAAGAACCATATGATGAGAAGAGTGAACAATCATAAAGGGTGAAAAGGAAGGGTGGTGGTTAATGAGGAAACAAGACCAGGATTTATAGTGGCCACATTTCATAGACACATGTGCAAATTATTGGAGTGATAATGAAAGGAAAAAGATATACAAAGAACCGAAGTACTAATTGACACGCAAATAACATGTCAAGAGAATATATACGCTTTTATAGGTGTTTTGTGTTTGATAAGAAGAGAAAGAAAAGATAAACATTGACTTAGGTGTTTTAAAAAAATTACTGTTCATATATCATTACATGAAACCACCCCATCTTCTGTTCACATTATAATTGTTGTTTGTACAGTTAAGAGAGGAGAAAATAAATATCATATCCTGATGAATAAAGTAATAAATGATGTAATATAAAAATAAAGAAAGATTTCTTCTTTTATGTAGTTTTTAAAAGATACTCACCTCCTTTAAATATTTTTAATAATATAACATTTATCTCTTTAATGTATTATAATAAAGTGATGCTTAATTGTCTTATTTTATTTTAATAGCACATTGTCTTCAAAGTTAAAAACTATGAAAAATTAATTTTTCAAATATAAAATAAATTTCTTTGAAAAATTAAACGATTTAATTATTATATATTAACAGCGTCTAAAATATTGCATCATCACTCAATTATAAAATATCTTATTAAAATATAAAGAATTATATTTTTCAGAAAAAAATTAGTTTAATATAAAATAAATTGATGGTTGTAAAATGTATGATTAAATATAAATAAAAGAACGATTTTAAATGTTATTTTATTAATAATATAAAAATATGAATGTTTATTTTAGAATTACAAATATATATATATATATATTATTTAAAAAAAACCCCAGGAAGATGAATGCAATATTTTAAATAATTATATAATTGAAATTTTATTCATACAATTTTAAATATATTTTAAAATGTTAATTTTAGTTAAAATATTACGAAAAAATTTGAGTAGTACTTTGTTAGAAACATTACAAAATTAAACATAACAAGATTAAACGCGGAAGGTCAAAGTCTTTCAAAAATTTTAAAAAGGATCTATCTATTTTTTAAGTTAGAGAAGATATGAGTATCATTTACCATAATTTTATACTATATAAATTTATTTGAACCGTACTATAAACTGATACGTGTGGAAGAGGTGCATGTGCTCGTTCAGTATCAAATTTTTAATTGAATTACAAAAATGTTTAAACTTTAATTTATAATACTGCTTTCATTTTATTCATAAAAGTGATACCATTTTATATTATAAATTTATGTGTAGAAGTATATTATCCTATTTTATTCTATGGATTTTCAATATTACGAACATTAATTTAATGCATCAATGTTCTATTTATTTTCAAACATAAATTAATGTACTCACATCACCGCAATTTCATAAATTATAAGTGGAAGAATGTGGAGCATAGTTGGATTAAATGTAGAGAGAGTAAACTCTTCTTTTAGAACTTATTGGATAACAGCGAGATGGATGTTCAGGATTGAATTATGAAAGATTCTTCAATATTAATAAGAGATTTAGAATAATAATAAATAAGTAAAAAAAATTGAATAAATATTTTCTTTAATATCAACGTGTATCTATGGAGTTATGAGTGTCATTTAAGTTAAACAATAGAAAAATATATTTGATTATTGGATTTGAGTTTAAGTTTACTACTCAACTCGTAGATCATTGAATATTGAATTAGTAGTATCAAATTTGATATATGTGATGTTATTATTTGGCTAATTTTATATAATTATTCAAGTTTTTAATAAGGCACGTGTTTTTTTTATGATTTTCATAGTTTTGTTTTTAGTCAATTTTTTTATTTGATTTTGAGTCTCTGCAAATACTTCGATATTTAAGTTAGTTATCGGTCACAACTACTTCGAATTGTTATCTTATTTATAGGTTTGCAGTTGAGTTTTTCTTTTCATGGGCTAAATGCCAAGTTTTCGTAGATCTTTATTATTCTTCCAATTGTAGTTTTGGAATATGATTTTCACATGTACCTTGTCAGTATTCTATTCTAGAAACAGTCTAGTTTTAATCAACCAATTTATACTATTTTGTTTAATGGTCGATCGATTATGTAGACGATCTAGAACAAGGCTACAACAGCTGAGATGTACAGGCAAATTAATAATACTTAGGTAGCTATTCTAATAGTATATAGGGTCCCCAAGTCCTCGAGTGTTTCTTCTTGAAAACTTGAGAAGGACTTAAGTGAACAGTCAGATCGATTGGAATGGTTGACTGCTAACGGCATTTTTTGAATAAGGGCTAACCGGTAGCGCTTGGAGCGGCATGCAAAGTGCCGAGTCGCTTCGATTAATGTTCCTCGTCTTTCTTGCAATGATGTGAAAGGTCGCATCTTCTGGACCATTGATCGCCTCTAGATCGAACGATGGCGAGACTGCGACGTTTCATATGGCGAAAGCTATAAATAGCGAAGGTAGTGGACCATTTCACGTCACCTTTTTTCACTGTTGTTGTTGGTCCACCTAGTTCTCGGTCTGAGCTTTCTACACAATCCTTCTTAAGGTAAATAAATGGTTTCTTTATCCCAAGAAATTTTTTTCATCTTCGAGGTCTTTGGGTAGATCTGTTGCATTGTCCAAGCATCAGTCCTGTAGGTGGCTCTTTGAGTAGTGATGACTCTACTAGGTTTAGTTGTGAGTCGGTCAAGGGTTAGAGGGATGTCGGGTTTGTAGAGTCATTACTCACCAATACTAATGGGGAGGGTGTCGACAAAGTTGGCCTGCTTGATTACGACTGGGTTGATGTCGAGGTCAAGAAGTCGGGCTCTAGGTTTAGGACATCGCCATCACTGAGATGGTTTGTAGATAGTGTAGATATATTAGATTCATTGGTACTTGATAAGGCGTTATATATGACGGTCGCAGAATTCGGATAACAATTTTTTCATTTTTGTACTCATGTGTAGTACATGACGCTCACGTCCGTCTTCCATTTGATCAATTCAATACTATGTGCTTAGAACTTTGAATGTGGCCCCTTCTCAGCTCCATCCCGATTGTTGGGTATACCTTCGGGGTTTTCATATGTTATGTTCGGCCTTGGGGCCAAACGCGACGCCCTTCTTTCTCGTCACCATTATTGTACCCGTCTGCAAAAAACATGTTGATTGTCTGTCAACCTAAGAACAATCTACTTGACCCTTTTACATCATCTTATAAAATCTTTAAAGATGAACTTTTAAAAAAAAAATTATAGGGGAAGGTCGATTGTACATGTATAGTGATAACCTTCTTAAGTTCTCATTATATTGGACTAAGGACCTGACATAATACCAAGTTTGGCCAGGATCCACCATGACGGACAAAGACTTGACGGCCATGTCAATCTTAGACCAGCTTCCCCATTACATTTCCACCCGAAGGCTTATTGGTACCTTTGATTCGAGGACCAAAGCAATGATGTTATCAGTATGTATTTTCGTTTATCCTGTTATTCTTTAGTTTTATTGGCTAATCATAGATTGTTTGTGAAGATATTATTATCACGATGAATCCACCTGGTGGCAATAAGATTTTTCATGATTTGTTGAAGAAGATGCAATCAAGCTCGGCTGACCGAGGCAAAGGAGTAGCTTGTGAAGTTGTTCGCGAAGAGGTCAAGCCAGTGACTATTGCAATTCCATCTCCTTAAAGTCTGCCTTCTGGGTTGACGTAAGATTCTCATCAACACAAGAATCGAATGGGAACAAGTTCTAACTCCGTTCGACCGGTCTTCATCCCACTATTCTCCCAAGCGTCTCTAGTTATGTATCATAGTTAGGGATTGTGCTTCTACCATGGATTTCCTCAATTGGAGGATAATGATTTCCAATTGAATCATGCTTGAGCTAAGCGACTCCGAGAAAAAGCTAAATACCTCATCGTAGGTCGAGGAATTGAACAATGCTTTATTAGGGTGTTTTTATGAGAGTACAGAGGAAGAAAGCCATCTGGAAACTGTATAGTATTATAGGTAACAATTTTCATTTTTTTTTACATGTCTTTGTTTTCTTTGAAGGGAGAACCTGACCAAAGGCTTTGACCGAACCTTGTAGTATGTATTTTGACAACGAAAGAGAATAATCCCTTGTCTCATTTCATTATAATAATCAATTTATATACAACATATACAAGAGTATAATTACTATAACCAAACAAACTAATCAAACTATAATCTGATAACCTAATTAGGCTATAATTAGGGAAACTAATTAGGCTAACGGAAATATAAATTTAATGATAATAATTTGCACAATCTTGCATATATATATATATATATATATATATATATATATATATATATATATATATATATATATATATATATATATGTATATATATATATATATATATATATAT
>Ga0209700_101978_pt1 | contig 42474 bp, 19 predicted proteins | sample SiratroredBW_FD_187528 | JGI IMG/M metagenome (GOLD analysis project Ga0209700, IMG submission 187528) | Root nodule microbial communities of legume samples collected from California, USA - Siratro red BW (SPAdes) (version 2) | ecosystem: Host-associated > Plants > Roots > Nodule | place: USA... | reverse complement strand
GATACCCCATAATTGCTTTCATTTGGATACTCCATCGGTCCCAATTCTTTCCATCAAGAATAGGAAAATTAGCAATGAAGTTTGCACCAGTTTGCCCCATTGACAATCAAAGAGAAAGCACCTTTGGGTCGAAGAAGAAAACCTGAGCTCTGGATACCAGATGTTAGAGCAAACACACAAAAGATGGAACTCACAGAGAGAGATATGAGAAAATGAGAAGAGAGAGAATCTGTTCTATTATTGATTTCTCTTTTTTAAACAATACAAAGAATTGTCTATTTATAGGCACTATTAATTTGGATTATTTCTAACACACTCCTCCACCCTAATAGGAAATTGGATTGTATTTTTTTTAATAGATTTACACATTGTTTTAGGGGCTTTATAGAATGAAAAAATAAAACAGTGGCAACGTTGAAATGACAACTTTTAACAAACGAACTCTTCCTGCAAAAGAGAACACTTTTCCTTTCCACTTAGATAGTCTACTCCTAATTTCTATAATTTCTTTCCAGAATATTGCTCTTCTAGGGTTCCCTCAATCTAACATTCCCAAGTACTTGAATGGGATGGACATACGATTACATTTGAAAGTCTTCTCATACACATGCACCTCAACTTCATCAACACCTACAATATCGATCTTACTATTATGAAAATTCATCTTGAGACCTGAGGCCAACTCAAAACAACAGAATACTTTTAATGGGTAGGATGTTTTGGTAGTTTGGTTTACAATATATTAATATGTCATCCGCAAACTATAAAAGTGTAATTTGTACCTTCTTTCCAACTCTCACTCCCTAAAAGATATTCTTCTTAATTGTTTCCCTTACTAGTCCAACAAGGCCTTCAACTACAATTAGAAACATGAAGGGAGCAATTAGGTCCTCTTGTCTTAAGCCTCTCCAAAGTCTAAAGTCTTCAAAGTCTAAAGTCTTCAGTAGGGCTATCATTAACCACATTGAGACTATGAAGATTCCAAGTAAGTTTATATCTATTTAATCCATTTACTATTGAACCCTAGTTTATCATCATATAACACAAAAAATTCTAATACGATGAATCATAGGCTTTCTCACAGTCTACTTTTACTATAACCCTACTTTTGCTTCCTCTCTTAAGATCGCCAACAGTTAAGTTAGCTACTAAAATTGTCCAATGGTCTCCATCTGCTTAGCATTGCTGATTGGCAATTATTAATGAGGTGCGGGAGTACAACCTTTAATCTATTAATCAGGATCTTGGAGATTACTTTATACAGACACCCAATCAGTAATATCGGTCTATACTCGTTTAAGTTCATAAGATTGTCTTTCTTAAGAACTAATGTAATAAATGAGGCATCGCAACCTCTAGGAATGTACCCCAAAATTTGGAACCAATTTACTACCTCTCTTACATCAATTCTAATAGCCTTTCAGAGAGTCTTAATAAATTGGAAGTTGTACCCATTGAGATCTAGGCTTTTAGTACTTCCACTTTGGTTTATTGTCACAGGTATTTCTTTCTCTAGCATTGGTTTACATAGTTGTTCACTTTCCTCACCAGAGAGAGATGAGAAATTAATGTCAGCTAGGTTCAGATTCAGCCCTTGCCCAGCATTAGCTGCAAACCTATTTTCAAAATACCATTTCACTTTCATTTTTACTAGTTTAGGTTCCTTACACCACACCCTATTCATATCTAATTCTTCCAGCTCTATAGTTGCCCTTCTTCATTTAAATGTAGAGTGATAAAACCTTGAATTGGAATCTCGCCACTGTAACCAAGAGACCTTTGGTTTCTGTTTTAACACTAAGAGTTATTTCTCTGAAATCTTTAAATACACTTAGAAGGTGCATTCTTCTCACTCTCAACTATTCCTCTAGGTTACTATCCTTTTCCTTAAGGTCTAGCTCTGGTATTTCTTTAGTAATCTGTTGTTTCTAGGTTGTTATATAGGCAAAGCCGTCTTTACTCCACTGTTTAATATCTGTTTTTAGCCATTAAACTTTTTCTTCACCATTACCACTGTGTTTGTGTCTCTCAAATACGATTCCCAGACACATTTTATCCACTTCTTTAAAACCAACTTCCTTAAGCTAGATATCAAGAGATTTAAACAACTTGGCCCCTAGTCTATCAACTTGTTTTTAACCACCAATGCACAATGATTTGAGACTTGTCTATTCAAGATATATTGTTTTGAACCTGACCACTACATCAACCATTCTTCCGTTACGATAGCTCTATCTAATCTACTCCTCCTAAACGTTCCATTTGTTCGATACCATGTGAACCTCCTACCTACTATCGGTATATCATAATTCGTTCCTCTTAAAAAACTTATTGAACTTGACTATCTTAGCACTATTTTGATTAATACTATGACTACCCTTTCTTTTGTTTGCACTTCTAATAGCGTTAAATCACCTATGACACACCATGTTTTACAACTTTCTTGCTCTTTTACCTGTGCTATCTCTTCCCACAACCTATATCACATGATTAATTAACATGGAACTAAAAGAACATAAAATAAATGAAAAACACAATGTCGTCATGCCATCTTTTAGAACCTCACTCTAAGACTCCAAAGGGACCAAGACCAACAAATTGATCTAGATACTAAAATATTAACTGAAGTCTCCCGATCACCATGTGCCTCTTGTTCTTGAAAGGAATATGAGGTTCATAATTAAAGCTGGAAAGTTAGTTCTCTATAGTGGGACCGACTTCACGTATATGAAGATATTTCATCGTAATCTGTTAGAACTATTTACAAAAGATGCTCCGACGATCGAGTGAAAGGGTGTAGTCTTACCTGCAAGAGGTACTCCTTTATTTATAGGAATGATAATAAACTTTTAAAGTATTGAACCAATGTAGGACACTACTTATTAAGACTCATACTTATCAATCCTTCCTAGCATGATAGTTAATGCTAGTTACCTTGATTAACACCATTTCTAATTAATAAATACATGTGATAGTGCTAATTACCTTGATTAGCACCATTTCCAATTAAAAGATACATGTCCATGTTCACGCTTTAAACTCAATTTAGCTTAGAGGAAGGGTTGACAGCAGCAGGCGATCAAAGCGCATAAAATTGAATTCGTGTAGAAGGTTTAATTAGGCTACGGTACACCTTACATGTGTAGAAATTGCAGTAAATAGTAGCTTACATGATTCAAAGTTTGATATCATCCTTTGTAAAATTAATGTCCCCTTTTCACTTACTGAAGAACAAAAATCATCCAGCAAACGACAACAACAGTAACGAATTTTTGTATGGACAAAAATTTCACATGAGGACTCAACTAAAATAAAATCATTTAACCAATGTCTTCTTTTCCCAAATGAGTCTCAATGTGAGTGAGATAAGGTTTTGGATTACACACAAAGAAAACAAAAATCGAAAATCGAAAAACACTGATTCTTAAAGTTTTAGATCCAAAATGATATCATACTATCTTATATAAACAACTCATTATTAGTGATGAATCTCCTGAGTCTCTCTCCTGTGAAAAAATCTAACAAAAAGTTGACATCACCTAATCCGAGAACTACCTATACAATATCAACAAGGCATTTTTGTATGGAGGTGTTTGGAATATACCTGAAGATGTATATGTAGGCTCTAGTCTGAAATTATTGTTATGGAAGTATTGTATTTGAATTTTATCTTTTTATTTACTGAACATGTATGCTTTGCCATGTTGGTTAAAGTGTAAGGGTTTTGTAGTTTTGTTGCTTTACATAACTATTTCTATGGTTGGTTGTAGTGAGGGTATTGTTGGGTTTCTTTAATTTTATATATAATAGGGTTGGAACACTCCTTAAGTGTTTCAATTTATTTTATTCATGGCGGTTAAAAAAAAACTATACAATATGAGCATTAGACAATAGGAAAAGAGTAAATATATTTTTTCTTTGTATTGTTTTACATTTTTTCACAAGATAACAACACGGTAGATCGAAATTAGTGAATCTTTAAAGAGAAGTTGCTGCTATAAACACACCCTTATGCAACATCCTAAAGCAGGACATGATGGTGCTAGTCAAGAAGTAAAGCATCAACACTTTCAAAAAAAATAAAGCTTCTAAAAGAATGGAATTCATGACTTGCACAAGTTCTAAAATTATAGTAAAAGTTACCAACTACGAAAACAAAAACACAGCCGTAGAATTTTTTTTACATGACCCCTAATCTGTATCCTAAGATACTACGTTAAAACTTACCAAATAGATAGGATAACTAGCTTAAGCCTTAGATTAAATTAAAACAATACAAATTATTTTCACTCTTAATTGCTCTCATTTCACTCTTAGAGTACATACAAATCTCTCAAACCCTCACCCTTTTGATTTCTAATTGAGATAACGTCACATGCAGTCCCTTCAAAGTGTTTATATCTGCATCAAGCACTCAGTTCTCCAGTTAATAGTAGTTTAGGTGTGAAGAAGCAAAAATGTCCCATGAGATAAATAACTACTAACTAGAAAAACAATCTTTCTTTACTAAGAAGCTTGGAACAAATTGTAATTTGCAACCTTCAGATGCATGCTCAATATGCTCAAATGAAAGCAATCAAACATAAGTACATTGTTCATTGCAAAGAGATAAGTACTACAAGAAAATAAAAACTCAAGTACATTGTTCCTTACATAATTTAAACTAGCTACAAAGCTCTCTTATGTCATCTACCCGCAAGCTCTCTTATGTCATCTACTCGCAAATCTCGATGTTAACAAATTTCATTTACTTGCACGTAGAATAAAACAAAAAGATAAAAGAAAGAAACTTACAGTTGAAAGTAGGCAGTTTTCTCAAAATGTTGTTGATCAACACCTTTTCGCTTTCAAATGGTCACAACTAGCTTGGGTCGCCAAGCGAAGGCAGCATAAGCAAGACAAAGAAATGGATGATACCTAAACATAAAACTACCTCAAGGGACTCTGGTTGCATGTAAAGATGGAACATGAAAGATGATAAGAGAACATGCAAGATAAATAACACTATTGCCAACTTTTTGTTATCTATGACATCCATTTCTTCTCCGAGGAAAGCCAAAATCACAATGAATGAAGAGAAAGAGAGGAACTCCTTTTAGGATCTTAGTTCACTATTGGATGCCTTCTCAGGCTCTTCGATTTGAAGGTTTTGCCACCTGTAGAGGAAATTGTTCTCTTCTTCTCAGTCTGATACTATTAAGACATGTATTTCTGTCTAGATGTGTGTTAAACATGAGGTGGACCAAGAATATATTTAAATTAAAATACATAATTAAAATGCAAATTTCATTTTCCAAGTTGATTTTAGGAAGTTAAATTAAATATAATCTCATTTAATAATAAAATATCAAAATCATATTAAAAGTTCTATCCTAACAATACCTGAGTACTTGTTTAACCATTCATATATATTTAATTTCAAAAAGTCTCAGATAAACTAGGTAATGATAGTGATACTCAATTATGTACAGATGAAAAATTAAATTGTTTTTACTTAACACAGGATAATAATAGCTTCCACTGTTATCTTTTGTAGTAATCCAAACTAACAACCTACAATAAAAGGGCATTGTTACAATGTAATGTTATAGTGTGATTTTCTTTTAGGTGAGATTTTTGGACGGTAGCTTAAACCTAAAATTAGAGAAACTTGGTGAAGCCTTAAATCAAAAATCAACTCTTGAGGCATACTAATTTAATTCACCTTATGAATAAATATATAGAGAGAGAAATCTTGAAACAATCCAAAATTGAGAGAAAAGATTAAACTTTTATATACCTAGTATATACATTTACCACATTACCTCCAACAACAGTTTATACTTATATCATGGGTAATGAAAAAATGAAGAAAAACAATAAATAATAGGATTTAATCCCTCGTTCCACATTATTAGATAAATTATTATTTTGAGAGGACCGTGTTTTTTATTTATTCTTTATAGATATTTTGAGAACACCATGTTTTATGATAATATTTAAATAATAAAATTAACTCAATCCTAAAATCCTATAAAAGGGTATATAAGAGTACTTTTTTTCTCTCAAGGAAACCACCGCTGCCTCTTTTAGCTTTGTCGGTTACATCACCATGTTCTTCTTTTTTCTCTTTTTTTATTATTTTTTCTTATTTCATTTTCTTTCTCTTCTTTCTTCTTTCTATTTTTATTTGACATAGTTATCACTATCTGATTCTTCTCTTCTTTCACCAAGTTGAAGATGAAGAGATTTTGGTGTTTTTATTGTCAAGGTAAATATATATAGAAAATAATCTCATTTAATTTATTTTTATGACTTTAGATTTTGGATTTTGATCTTGTTTATAAGTGTGAAAGTTTTGAAATTGGTTTATTTTATTTAACATTAAATTAAAAGTTTTGTCTACAAAGCTATATATTTATCCAAACATGCTCTCGGTTTTCAAATTTTTTCAATAACAAGAAAATTATACATCTTTGAAAAACATTAAAAATGTTCAAATTCATATATAAAAAAAGAAATTTGTATAAAATTGTGCAAAATTTATTAATCAATATTTATACTATTTAAATATAAATCATTTTTAGTACTTGTTTAAATTAGTTATAGAGTTACATAGTTAATTTATATAAATATTATTTTTTTAACCATGTACTTACATCAAAATATTTCATAGTTGTCACAATCACTTGTGTATATAAATTTTAAAATATTTCGTTAAATACGATTTTATTATATTTTAAAAATTTATTAAAAAAATACATCTACTAAGTAAAAGCTTATCAATCCGTTCACGAATATACTTAAGAAAATTTGTTGTAAACTAACGCAACGTCATTAATATTGTTCTCTCTCCAGTGAATAGACTCATGTGATTAATGCAGATAAAAAATTACAGAGTCTTGCTCAGAATTATTCTGGAAATAAGCTACAGTTCTGAAGATGACTTTGTCTCTACTGGTATCCCTTATTTAACATTGTGGAGTAGTTGGGATCAGCCTCCCTCTGTCCGGAACAAAACGGTCACTTGTTGAGACAAAAATTATTTCCTTGATTGGTGTCTGTTTCAATAGACAAGGCTTAACAGATGTACGTGGACCATCTGCATAATATGTTATATGACACATACATATGTTCATGTCAGATCCATATTGAAAACCCTTCACTAGTGACAATGGAGGATCAAGAAGAAGACAGATGTCTCTAAATAAATTTTTATCATTTTCTCCACCCTCTGCCTCACCGTATACAAGAGCTTCAGCTGCAATACCAGCAAAAAGTACCATGCAATACCTCAACCATTGGTTAGTTGGTTGCAATACATTAAGCATTAGTGTTACTTGAAAAATTATGAAACTTATAAAAAAATGGGAATGGGGATGTTCCAAAACTTTCAGCAATGAGTTATTATGTTTTCTCGTCCATCAACATAGAGCTAAATGGGCCAGAAGACAATTATATGCCTACTGAGATAGTGACCAGAATTGAAACAGGAATAGCGAATTAATACCTGAAGAACCTATAGCAAGGAATAAAATTTTTTAATTTCACTATTACAGTTATTGATGGGAATAAGATATCAAAATTCCAGGGCAGAGGTGCCTCCTAGAATAAAGAAGAGAAGGAAATATCATTATATTGTGCGTATATATATATATATATTTTGCTAACAATTAAACGGATGAAGACACATGAAAAGTAACTACTAAGCAAATATTTCTATCTATACTAAGAAGTCTGAAACAAACGGAAATTTGTAACCTCCATATGCATCCTCAATCTACTCAAATGAAAGTAATCAAAAACAATTACATGGTTCATTGCAAAAAAATAAGTATTACAAGAAAACAAAAACACAAGTACATTGTTTCTTACATAATTTAAACTAGCTACAAAGCTCTCTCAGTACAGGATTTTATGTCATTTATCCGCAAATCTCAACTTCAACAGATTTCATCTACTTGCAGATAGAATAAAACAAATAAAGAAAGAAAGAAACTTGTAGATGAAAGTAGGCAGTTTTCTCAAAATGTTGCTGATCAACACCTTTTCAAATGGTCGTTACTAGGGTCTTGCATGTCACTACTAGGTCGCCAAGCGAAGGCAGCATAAATCAAGACAAAGAAAGGGATGATACCTAAACATAAAACTACCTCAGGGGGCTCTGGTTGCAGGTAAAGATGGAACATGAAAGCTGATAAGAGAATATGCAAGATAAATAGCACTATTGTCAACTTTTGGTTATCTATGACATCCATTTCTTCTCTGATGAAAGCCAAAACCACAATGAATGAAGAGAAAGAGAGGAACTCCTTTTAAAAGCTTAGTTTCCTGTTAGATGCCTTCTCAGGCTCTTCGATTTGAAGGTTTTGCCACCAATATAAGAAATTGTTCTCTTATTCTCAGTCTCAAACCATTAAGACATGTATTTCTGTCTAGATGTGTGTTAAACATGAGTTATTCAAAAAGTCGTATTTCTAGAAATATTTAATACAACCTTTATTTACAAACCATCTTCTAAGACTCATGTGATTAATTTAGCACGGTAAAAAATTACACAATCTTGCTTAGAATTATTCTGGAAAAAAATTACAGTTCTCAAAATGACTTTGTCTCTCATATCCCTTATTTAACATTGTGGAGTAGTTGGGATGAGCCTCCCTCGGTCCGGAACAAAAGGGTCACTTGTTGAGAGAGAAGTTATTTTCAGTAGATAAGGAGGCGTAACATATGTGGACCATCTGCATAATATGCTATATGGCACATACAGACGACGTTCATGTCAGATCAAATGGAGAACCCTGCACCACCACAGATGTTGTAACACTGGACGATCAAAAAGCAGACAGATGCCTCTAAATAAATTTTCATCTCTCCACCCTCTGCCTCACCGTATACAAGAGCTTCAGCTGCAATACTAGCAAAAATAAGATCTTGAGTACGGAAAAGGTTAAAAAAAATATTTGGGACCAAAACCAAAATTTAATAATTTTTTTAGGAACTAAAAACATATTTTCATAGACCTTTGTTAAGCCTAAATAGAAATATATGGTGGTGATCTTTTATGACATATGAACTCGGAAAAATGAAAACAAGCCGAAATACCTTCATCTCATGGTACATATTTTCATTGAATGAAAGTAACACTAGGAAAAAAAAAAAAAAAAAAAGTTGCACCCAACACTATCATGCAAATGTATACAGGTCCATAAATCATGACTAAATCGTATGGTATGGGGATGTAGTGTAAGGATTTCTAGTATCTGTGTTCAATAAGCCCTAAGCATATGGATATTAAGTTGCATATTAAGTTGTCTGATGTGTTTGGCATTTAAAGCAGGAAACTAACATGTTTTGCATATTAAGACTTACTCTTCGTAACTATTTCTTCTATTTTTCCCAATTTTTGTTAATACAGGTGAATCCTTGGTATGGTGTTGTTGTAGGTATATTTTGTTGTCAAGAGGACTTAATCCATTTAAAAGAAGCTACAAGGATTCTTTGAGGGAAGTTCAAGTCTCAAGATATTCGAAAGAAGTAAGAAAAGACAAATTAGAGAAGTTTTCATAAGGCATGACCATCTAGAGGAAGTAAGAAAAGACAAATTAGAGAAGTTTTCATAAGGCATGACCATCTAGAGGTGTGGTTGTGACCTTCTCTTGAAGCTTATTTTTCTTATATGTCACAACCATGACATTCAGAGGAATGACCTTGACCTAACCGTGACCTATGACAGTAAACTTAAATACCAGTAAAACAAGCAAACTTCTTATGTGATGTACAAGAATCTGAGAGCTATAACCTCGCACTCTCTCACCAAGTTCCCTCTAAAGGCCTCCTGCATAACTACAAGCCTAAACCACTGAAAAGAGACATTTAACTGGTGAAAAGTGTCAATCATTGTAAAAGAGACGAAGTTTCTTGACAACTTATACTTAAACCATAACCAACCCTTTAACTAGACTAAAAATCTCTTCAACATCCACTACTCCGCTACTAAAGACTACTTTATTTCTATGATTCCAGATCTCGGATACAATAGTCACCCACATTCCTTTCCATAAAGTATTGACCCTATTATTATGACCCAATAAATGAAAGCTCTGAAAATGAGAAGTGATATCCTCATGTCTGACTGTCACATTCCAAATCCACCTCTCGCAGTAATCCCATACTTTTTGTGTCACCTTGCATGAACTGAATAAATGTTGAGTAGTTTCAACACCTTCATGACATAGAGGATAACACGTGTTCCCAAGTTACACTCCTCTCCTACCTAGATTTGTCCTAGTCGGTAGCCTGTCCAAGAGTATTCTCCAAGCACAAACTATCGCAGATGGAGGTATTTTTAGACTCCATAGCAATTGAAACACCTTATAAGACTACATTGAATCTTCCTTAATCAGAACCCTGTAACCAGATTTGACTATATAGTCTTGCTCATCATTACCTACCAAAATCAACCTATCCTTACCCTCCGAATTCCATTGAACTTTTGATATCATATCCAGCAACTGCTCTTCTATACATTTTTTCCAAACAAACCTCTCCCTGCACCACCCTAGATTCCAACTCTGGCATCCACCACTCGAAATTAGCCTTGCATCAACAAGGTCACTCACCAAACTATCCTTACACAAACTATCCTTACACGTAGAAATCATAAACAACCTTAGGAATTTTTATTTCAAAACTCTATCCTCCGCCCATCTATCTTCCCAAAATTTGACACACCTCCCGTCACCCAAAATCCACTTAGATCTACAGTCAAACAAATTACTTTGTATTCCTTTACCACAAGTTTGACACAAATCCTTCCACCACAGAGATTGGTTCCTATGTTCCAATGAGATATTCATATTCCTCCATGATCCGTACCTCGCTTCCAAAATGTCTCTCCAAAGGCCCTCCTCCACTGCCACAAACCTCCATTTCCATTTAGTTAACAGAGCATCATTGAAGCAACCAATGTCCTTGATACCCAACCCACCTGCTGCAACTGGACTACATACCTTCTCCCATTTTACCCATGCAATCTTTCTTTGTTCAAATCCCCACCCCCAAAGGAACCGTGCCTGAATTCTTCTGATCTGGTTGCAGACAGCAATAGGTGCTTTGAAAAAGGAGAAATAAAACAGAGGTAGAGCACTAATAACAAACTTAATAAGACATATCTGACCCGCCATGGATAACAACTTAACCCTCCATCTAGAAAGTCTAGATTTAATTTTATTAACAATTGGATTCCAAAACTCAGTTTTCCTAGGATTACCGCCAATAATCATACCTAAATACTTGAATGGTACTTCCATCTGCCGACAATTTAGGCACTTAGAAAACACAAGTATATCTAGTTATGATATGCCTACCGACCCCACCACACTCTTACGTAAGTTAACCCTAAGCCCTGACACCAACTCAAATGACCTTAAAATTGCTTTGACTACTAATACATTCTGATATGAAGGTTCGCAAAAAAAGATCGTGTTATCCACAAATTGCAACAAGTCTACTTACACTCCCTGTGGCCCCACCTCCACCCTTTTAAACAACCCAGCTCTTTTAGCTTCCCTGACTAACCCAGCAAGCCCTTCAACAACTATAAGGAACAAGAACGACGCCAATGGGTCACCTTGCCTAAGTCCCCTTTTCGGTTTAAATTCCTTCGTAGGGCTACCATTCACTAGTACCGATATTGTGGCCGATTCCAAGCATGCTTTAATCCATTTAATCCACTTACAATTGAATCCTAATCTGCCCAACATATAGTATAGAAACTTCCAATCCACTGAGTCGTATGCTTTTTCAAAGTCAACTTTCACAATCACCCCACTTTTCTTTTCCTTCTTAAGGTAATCTACAGTCTCGTTTGCTACAAGAATGTTGTCCAACATACCCCTCCCACTAAGGAATGTTGATTGATTTATATCGATAAACTAGGTAATACCTTCTTGAGCCTATTAGCCATGATCTTAGATAAAATTTTGTATACACATCCTACTAGTGAAATAGGTCTAAACTCGTTCAAGTTGGACGGGTTATCCTTCTTAGGTATCAAAGTTATGAACAAAGCATTACAACCTCTCAGAATAAAGTCAGTACTCTGGATGCTAAGAATAGCCTCTACAACATCCTTACCAATAATCTCCCAATATTTTTTTACAAAAGTGAAGTTGAATCCATCTGGTTCAGGATACTTTAAGCTACCACATTGACTCACAGCTTCTAGAACTTCCACCTTAGATATATTATCACACAATAAATCATTATCAGTCGTAGAAATACTCTTAAAACACACTCCATCCAAATTTGCCCTATTCATAAGATTTTCACCAAATCTACCCTCAAAATACCCCTTAACTTGGCCTTTAACACAAGACACATCCTCACACCAAACACCATTAATTCTTAACCCCACTATATCATTTTTTGTTGCCCTCCACCTCAATATAGAATGGTAGAACTTAGAATTTGTATCCCCGCTTTTCAGCCATTCAACTCTCGCCTTCTGTTTCAATATCGCTATTTCTTTTTCCTCCAAACTTCTCAGTTGGCTTAACATTTCCACCCTCTTAACTCTCATGTCTTCACTGAGGTTCTCATCATCATCATGTTGATCTAAGTCCTCTATCTCCGCAAGCAACTGTTGCTTTCTACTCTTTGTGTTACAAACAGCTTCCTTGTTCCACTGTTTGACCTCTATTCTCACCCTTTTTAACTTTTCCTTTACCCCTTTCATATTGTTCCCTCGTGAGGTAGGAGCTTCCCAAGCTTTCCTCACCACATCATTGAATCCTTCTGAATGCTGCCACACATCAAATGTACGAAACGGTTTAGGACCCCAATCAGTAACACTACTTTTGACAACTATTGCGCAATGATCCGATACATGTCTACTCAAAATGTATTGTTTTGCTCCTGGTCATTGCATCAACCATTCATCCGACACAAGAATTCTATCCAATCTACTTCTAACAGTCCCATTAGGTTTGTACCATGTATATTTGCTCCCGACTGCAGGGATGTCCTTCAGATCACACCTCTCTATAAACTCCTTAAACCTAACTATATCGCGATTATTCACCGATCCATTACCAATCCCTTTCCTTTCAGATGCGACCCTAATCGAATTAAAATCACTAATCACACATGTAATTGAGTTGTTAACACTTGCCAACATATCTTGTATTGCTCTCCATAACAACACTTTCTCTTTACTAGGACAAGGGGCATATATATTCATAATGACTACTTTGACATTCTTACCTGAAGTAACACAATTATACTCACCTTCTACTAGAACATAACCTTTTCCATCCACAGATTTGGTACAATTAAAAACCTTATTATCCCACATAGTCAAAATGCTCACACCTTCACTATAAATTCCTCTGTGAGCCTAGCTAACATCATTACTTTCCCATAGACCAAAACACTTAGTAGCACTCACACTATTGAGTTTTGTCTCGTGCACACACACTAATCCAGGTTTTTCCTTAACAATTAACTCTTTGAAATATTTCCACTTAACATCTCCCCCCAAACGCCTACATTAAGACTTATTATCTTCATACCGATCAATTCCCCTCCTCACGTGACGCTTCCCTCATTGTCAGCACCCAATTTCGTCTGGACAAATAAAAATTATTTTTTTAAATAAAAAAAATAAAATAAAAGAGTAAAAATAAGAAAATAAAACTTTTTAACATGTATTATTTAGTTTTTTTGCCATTTAAGATAAATAATAAAAAGAACTTCGACTTTATAAATAAAGTTTGTTTAAATAATAATAAAAAATAAGATAAATGAAATTTGTAAAAAAATGATAAAACAACAAAAAATGTGTTGGGTCTGTTTTAAAATAAATTAAATAGAAAAATTAAGTGAGTCCAATTAAACAGAGAGGTTCATTTATAAAAAATAGTTTTGATCCAATTTGACAAAAAAAAAAGAGATTTTCTGGAATCCAATTCAAAGTTGTCAAAAATAAAAATAAAGTTACTATTAATTCCACAACTCTATGAATTTTGTTTGCCACATAAGCCCTATGAATTCTGTTTGCCACATAAGCCCTAAGGTTAACAAACCTCCTTTACTGCGGATTCTTATTCCTATATAACTTTAATGCCATTTTAATTCCTGACAAATTTTATCTCTCGTTATTGAAGGCTCTGATTAAGAATTGCAAATACATTTTTTTTTTTAGCTTTTTGCCTCTTCACACTTATCACATTTAGGTTTTTTAGTTTTTTGCCTCCTCACACTTATCACATTTAGATGTCATGTTTTTGCCATTAACAATACAAATACAAAATACATTCTTTTTTTAGCTTTTTGTCTCCTCACACTTATCACATTCAGGTTTTTTAGCTTTTTATCTCCTCACACTTATCACATTTAGATGTCTCACACCTATCACATTTAAGTGTCATGCTTTTGACATTTACCTATTCTTCATAGGTGTTCCTCTACTCTATTTTTATCTACTTTATTTTTATCTACTTTATTATTTCATGGTGCAATTTGAAGGAGTTAATACAAAAGGAGCTAGAATAATTGATTCTTAATTAAGAAACATTATTAAGAGTGTGTTATGGATGGAGATGATAATTGAGAGTGTTATGGAGGGAGATAAAGAGATTAATAGAAAAATTATAAAGAAGAGACTAATTTTATTTTCAAGAAAAAGAAGAGACAGAACACAAGACAACACACATCAATTGATAAAAATACTAAAAAGTAACATACAGTTAGAAAAACAAAAAGACTAGGTCTTCAAGGGGTAAGTCCAATGGCTTTGTTATTGTGTGTTTGCTTTATCCTGTATGTAATGTGATTGTTTGATCTGGATATATTGTAATGTAATTTTTAGTCAATTTTTATAATATCTATTACTTACAAATAGAATATGGTATTATTTACATAGAATATGGTAGAACTGTAAAATTGTGATTATTACTTGGGAGTTTGTTGCTGGAGGCACGTCCTCTCTCGGTTTATCTCGGTTTAGACGGCTGCTATTGGCACAAAACCAAATCCCTTCAAAATAAGACCACACCATATCACGTAACCAAACCTAAAAAGAAAAACGCAATTCAATCCCATTTATAGAACACCAAAATCTTAAAATCCTAAACTAAACTCATCACAAAATCAAAAAATCATATAATCCAATTCAAATCCCTATAATCCAACAACCTACAAAAACCTTCCAAACTCAGTGAATCCTAAAAACCCCAAACAGAACCATTCCAAATTAGCAAGAAACACAATCATTCCCAAAATAAGATTAAAACCAAGTTCACAACCAAGATCAAAATGTTCAGAAAGTTATCAGAGCAAAAAACAGAATAATAACCACAACCCAGGTAATATGCAAACTTCAATCTATCTTCATCAGAACAAAAAAAATCTAAGAATAATCCACCGGAGCCAATCCGAGGAACAAATTCACACCTAATCAGAACACAACAAAAATAAAAGTTTGGACCTTTATCACCGTACCATTACCCAAACAATTCCCCTGCCGCTGTACCGTCACAGCATAATTCTACCATCACCACCTGGCCGCTGTCTGTATCTTTGCCATTGAACCACCGCCAAAATTTTCTTCCAATCACTAGGGCCATCATTCACTTTTCCCATTTCATCTTCACCATGCCGTTTGACAAAACCCTAAATGAGGGTTAGGTACTTTAACCCTTACGGTTCTGACTCCAAATCTTAAATTAAATATTTTTTAAAATAAATTTTTGATCACCTGTCATGATGATCCGATTAAGACAATCCCTCTCTTTCATATCTGATATCTCTTTCATATCTGATATCTGAAAACTTATGAATAATGCTCTCTACGCTTTCTTGACAACCTAGTGCCTCTCTTCCTTTGTCTGAATCCCTGAACCTCCTGTTTAAAGTAAAAAAAATATTAGTATCAGTTATCAAATTAGATAAGAGAGGATGTACCCAACCTGAACCTCACGCTTAGTTCATATTGCGCAACCGCTACCATCAACAATGTCAACGGCTGGTCTATCACCTCCAAAGCAGAATGCGCGCAACCGCTACCATCAACAATATGGTGTTTTTCCACTACCTTCTCCACTGCTACACTTACTAAGCACCTGCAACGCAATCAGTACCACAAAATCCACCATCGTCGTCGCCCTCCGCTGGCGGAACACCAACGTTATCTTGATCGTTGGCCGCCTCGTCGTCCATAACAACTCCGTCGGCATTGCTGGCTACTGCGAGGAGCTTGGCTGCCACCCCCTCCACTCGCTCGTTCTCCGAACACCGCCCGCCACCACCTCCATAGAGCTTGGCACAATTTTCTCAAATACTTTTTGCTGTATCAATGTCGCCATTTTCGTGCGACCCTCCAAAGACCCACCACTGTCATTTCCCAAATTTTGAAAGTTTTCCGAAAATGGCTGGACCACATCACCTCCCCTTCGCAACACGTGACCTGAGTTTGGATGATCGGAAGGATTCCGACCACAATCACCCTCTCCAAACCCACATCCAAGGATTGAAGGCTATCTCCCACCCTTGATTCCATTGCGGAGCTCGAATCGAAAATGGCGTCTTTATTGAACCAACAACAATGCTTTTTACATTCCACAAATGAATATTCTTCCTCCACTGAGATTTGATAAACTCTGTTCGTTGATCCATATCTCCTCACATATTTGTACCTTTGATACCACAGCTAATCTTACCTTCAACCGAGCAAATTCCATACCCTCCCAATTTAGAGTTGCTTCGTAAACGTCAATAAGCCTTCTGAATGTATTCAGTACCTTCCTGAAGCAATCAACTGTCCAAAGAAATGGAGGAATACCCGCATCTCGTCCACACTTCTTTATTCCCCACGGCCATGCCTCTATCCCATACCACGGTTTAATAGTTTCAAATACCAAGCTCAAGCCTTCCTTACTAGCTTCAACTATATCAGAAATTTTCACTCCAACCTGGCACGTTAACATTACGTGTTTATCACCCAACTATCTCACTCTAATAGAATCTAACAACTCTTCATGTAAAAGCTCCATAGGCATATAGTCCCTCAAAATTCCTACCCAACTATCCTCTAACCAAGGCAGCTTCAATGGTTAAGTAGACATCACTCGCCCCTTCCAATCGTTACTACTGATATGTGTATTCCTTTTTATAACTTCTTTTTTCTAGCTTCTATTGACCCGCCTTCACCCTCCATTGTTGTACAATCTTGCCTTGTTGGGATTTCTGCGTAGTCTTGGGTTCCTGTGGTGGAGGTATAGCTTGGAAGTAGCCTTCATTCTTCCTATATCTTGGAAGATTTCACGTACAGTTTTATTGAGCCAATGCGAATCGAGTCAAGCTCAATCTCCAGTTTGGATACATTCTTAACGTCACAAAATCTTACAAAGCCAAACCTATTCCCTACCTATTTTTCTGGATATGAACACTTCCTCTACCCTTTCCCTCCTTTGAAAGATTTTCCACATATCACACTCACCAAAACTATAAGAGAAATGAGAGTAAAAGAAAATGGTCACCTGCCATGATTTAATCTGTCTACCACCATTGAACTGCTTGGCTGACGGAACCACCATCAGTGACCCGTTTCAATATTGCAGTTTACAGAAGACAGAAGAGAGAAAAATCAGAAGACGTGTGTATGTGTGTATTAAATATATGAGATAAACCAAAAATATATTTAAATCAAAATTAATTAAAAGGTAAATTTCATTTATGAAGTTAAATTAAATATAATTCATTTAATAATAAAATATCAAAATTATAATAAAAGTTTTATTCAATATCTAGTACTTGTTTAACCATTCATATATATTTAATTTTAGAAAGTCTCATATAAATTACGTAATGATAGTGTTACTCAATTATGTATAGATAAGTAATGATAGTGTTATTCAATTATGTACAGATAAAAAATTAAATTGTTTTTACTTAACACAAGATAATAATAACTTTCACTGCTATCTTATTTTTTGTAATAATAGAAACTTACAATTTACAATAGAAAGAGGAAGTATTGTTACAATCTCATGTTATAGTGTGATTTTTTTTAAGTGAGATTTTTGGATAAGAGGTTAAACCAATTTGATAAACTTGGTGAAGTTTTAAATTCAAAATCAACTCTTCAAACATATTAATTTAATTCACCTTATGAATAAATATTTATAGAGATAAACCTGGAAAGAATCCAAAATTAGAAGAAAAGACTAAACTTTTATATACCCAGTCATTACCTCAACAGTTTATATTTATAATATGGGTAATGTAAAATGAAGGAAAACAATAAATAATAGGATTTAACCCCTCATTTCACATTATTATCTTTGAATGGTATACCAAATTAAAATACAATTTATTATAGATAAAATTCTAATTCTACTTTAATATTACTGTTCACTAATTATTTCTATTTAACACCTACTTTTTTTAATAAAATAATATATAATAATAAAATAATAATTTATTTTAATATTAAATGATGGTATTTTTCTATCTACAGTATCATAACCCTATATACTATCTATGTACTATACTTTACTTTTCAAAGTGATATGGTGTGACTTTAATTCATACAGGAGGTGCCCGAGTTGGTATCAGTAGTGGCTTTGGTTGTCATTGACAAATAGGAAGAGGGAAAAATTACAAAATTAAAACCCAGTTATACAGAAAGCCAGATTTCTAGAAATATTTAATACTGATTAATTTAACAGGTAATAATGCAGGTAAAAAATTGCACAATATTACTCAGAATTATTCTGGAAATAAGCAGTTCTGAAGATGGCTTTGTCTCTACTAATATCCCTTATTTAACATTGTGGAGTAGTTGGGATCAGTCTCCCTCGGTCAGGAACAAAACGATCACTTGTTGGAAAACAGAAGTTATTTTCCTTTGATCAGTGAAAGTTTCGATAGACAAGGAGGGGTGACAGATGTGGACCATCTACATAATATGCTATATAACACCTTTTGAAACATTCTGTCCTTATTATCTTTAGGAAATATTTGAAAAAATGTTTTAAATTCTATTTAAACCTTCTAAATTCTAAAAGTTTCTTCTTACATTATAGTTGAAAGTCATTATGTTAAGATTTTATAGTTTAAAATAAAAAATTTTAGACAATGGATTGAAATTAGACCGTACTGTTTCCCTCATATCTGATAGATAAATCTCGTTAAATTATAAAGGTTTTGAAATTCATTTTTTTTGTCCATTATGATTAAAAAATAATTTTAATTACTTAAAAAGAACTTTTAATAGGCTAAAATCAATTAAGATGTAAGTTTTAGTGATTTTGATGGACTAAGAAGTCAGTTTAATCCATTAAAATTTTGTTATGAATTTTAGTCAAATTTATTCCACTTGGGAATTAATTCATGGTTTAATCCACTAAACTTTGAATAATTGGTTTTCCTTTTGTTCTTGAACAGTTAGTTGATTAAAATATCCTTTAGTTGATTAAAATTTCTCAACTTTCACACACTTCAAAGTATTCATTATCATTTTAATTATCAATAAAAATTATGTTTCTTCCTTTTTTCTTTCCTAATTCTTTATTTAATATGATGTTTTGGACCATTTGGATTAGATGTAATGAAAAGTTGATTGTGAAGTTTTGTCAATATTTAACTTGTAATTTTGACGTTTAATGTATTGTAACATTCATTAATCTTTATTCTTTTTTATAGAAATCATTTTTAGAAATATTAAGGACTTTCTTTGAAATGTTAAATTTTTAATTAATTAAAATTGTTTTAATAAATTAAAATGTTCATAAACTTGCTAGGTCTTCAGGCTAATCATTTAGTTTATTAAATCTTCAACTAATATGACTTAAAACATTTTAAAAATTGAAGTTAGTTCTATTTAAGTGATTAAAACATATTTTTAATAAAGTAAATAACTAAAATTGAATCTTTAAGTGGTTTTAGCCAACTAAAGTATGGTTTTAGTCTACTTAAAAGTCGTGAAACTTCATAAATATTTGCTTTAGCTGATTAAAAAAGTTTTTAGTTGGTTAAAATTGTCAGACTTACAAAATTAAGATTTTTACTTTTTAAATACAAATTAAATTAAAAGTTACATGAAATTTTGAAGAAATTTGCGTTTTAAAAAATATTTTATTAGAGCTATTCATCAAGAATTGAATTAAGAATATATTAAAATCATTGCTCCTTTTCTTTTACCATTTTGAACTAAAAATTCTAGATGAGATTTTCTTTGTATTCTTTTATATTATTGTTCTTGATCAAAGTTTTACAAGGTGTTATTGTGATAAGATTTAATGTATTTGAAGATTTTATGTGATAAGATCACCATGTGTCTCTTGATTTTGAAATGCCTCTTGTTCTTGAAAGGAATACGAGCTTCATAATTAAAGTTCAAAACTTAATTTTCTATTGTGAGACTGGCTTCATGTATTTGAAGATATTTCGACGTAATCAATTAGAACTATTTACAAAAGAAGATCAAGTTAGTAAGTATTTAAGCAAAGGGTGTAGTCTTACTAACAAAAGATACCACTTTATTTGTATGAATGATAATGGCTTTTAAGGTATTGAGCCAATGTAGGACACTATTCATTAAGACTCATACTTATCAGTCCTTCTTAGCATGATAGTTAGTGCTAATTAACTTAATTAATACCATTTTCAATTAATCTTGGAAATGAACAACACAATATCGTCATGCCATCTTTTAGAACCTCACTCTAAGACTCCAAAGGGACCAAGACCAATAGATTGATCTAGATACTGAAACATTGCAATTGAAGTCTCTCGATCACCTGTGCCTCTTGTTCTTGAAAGAAATATGAGATTCATAATTAAAGCTGGAAAGTTAGTTCTCTATAGTGGGACCAACTTCACGTATTTGAAGATATTTCGTCGTAATTGGTTGGAACTATCTACAAAAGATGCTCCCATAATCAATTTAGTAAGTATTTAAGCAAAGGGTATAGTTTTACCTGTAGGAAGTACCCCTTTATTTGTAAGAATGATAATAAATTTTTAAAGTATTGAACCAATGTAGGACACTATTCATTAAGATTCATACTTATCAATCCTTCCTAACATGATAGTTAGTGCTAGTTATCCTGATTAGCACTATTTCTAATTAATAAATACATGTGATAGTGCTAATTACCTTGATTAGCACCATTTCCAATTAAAAGATATATGTCCAAGTTCACGATTTAAACTCGATTTAGCTTAGAAGGAAGGGTCAACAACAACAGGCGATCAAAGCTCATAAAACCGAATTCCTCTAGAAATTTAATTAGGCTATCAAAGCTCTTAAAACCGAATTCGTCTAGAAGGTTTAATTAGGCTACGGTACACCTTACGTGTGCAGAAATTACAGTAAATCTTACCCAAGAAAGAAATCATCATGTGTAGTCCCTTCCGAAAAAGCAACAACAACAACAGTAACGAATTTTTGTATGAACAAGAATTTCACATAAGGACTCAACTAAAATAAAATCATTTTACCAATGTTTTCTTTTTCCAAATCAGTCTCAATATAAGTGAGATAAGGTTGAATTACACATAAAGAAAAATAAAATCCAAAAACACTGATCCTTAAAATTTTAGATCCAGAATGATATCATACTATCTTATATAAACAACTCGTTATTAGTGATGAATCTCTTGAGTCTCTCTCCGTGAAAAAATCTAACAAAAAGTTCACATCACCTAATCCCAGAACTCAATCATGACTACAACCCTGAACACTACCTATACAATATCAACCGCATTAGACAGTAGGAAAAGACCAAATATACTTTTTATTTATACTTTTCTCATTTTACATTTTGTCACAAGATAAAAACACAGTATATCCGTATCAGTGCATCTTTAAAGAGAAGTTGCTGCTATAAACACACTCTTATGTAGCATCCTAAAGAAGGACATGGTAGTGGGAATCAAGAAGTAAAGCATCAATACTTTCAAAAAATAAAGCTTCTGGAAAAATGGAAATCAGTTCATGACTTGCAGAAGTTATGAAATTATAGTAAAAGTTACCAACCGAAAACAAAAAAGCAGCCAAAGAATATTTTTTACTTGACCTCCAATGTGTATCCTAACATTAAAACTTACCAAATGGATAGGATAACTGCTTAAGCCTTAGATTAAATTAAAACTATATAATTTAAAAAAAATCTTAATTGTTCTCGGTTTCACTCTTAAAGTACCTACAATTGCCCCAACCCTCACCCTTTTTATTTCTAATTGAGACAAGGTCACATGCAATTCCTTCAAAGTGTTTCTATCTGCAACACACACTCAGTTCTCCAGTTAATGGTAGTTTAGGTATGAAGAAGCAAAAATGCCCCATTAGATAAGTAACTACTAACTAGAAAAACCATCTTTCTTTACTAAGAAGTTTGGAACAAATGGTAATTTGTAACCTCCATATGCATGCTCAATATGCTTAATTGAAAGCAATCAAACACAAGTACATTGTTCCTTACATAATTTAAACTAGCTACAAAGCTCTCTCAGTACAGGATCATAACTTATCTACCTGTAAATCTCAACTTTAACTGATTTCATCTACTTGCAGATAGAAAAAACAAAAAGAGAAAGAAAGAACCTTGCAGCTGAAAGTAGGCAGTTTTCTCAAAATGTTGCTGATGAACACTTTTTCACTTTCAAATGGTCTGAACTAGCCCTTTGCATGTCGCTACTGGGTCGTCAAGCGAAAGCAGCATAAAGCAAGACAAAGAAAGGGATGATACCTAAACATAGAACTACCTTAGGGGGCTCTGGTTGTATGTAAAGAGGGAACATGAAAGCTGATAAGATAACATGCAAGATAAATAGCACTATTGCCAACTTTTTTTGTTATCTATGACATCCATTTCTTCTCTGAGGAAAGTCAAAACCACAATGAATGAAGAGAAAGAGAGGAACTCCTTTTAAGATCTTAGTTCACTGTTGGATGCCTTCTCAGGCTCTTCGATTCGAAGGGTTTGCCACCTATAGAGAAATTATTCTCTTCTTCTCTATTAAGGCATGCATTTCTGTATAGATGTGTGTTAAACATCTGAGGTGGACTAAGAATATATTTAAATCAAAATACATAATTAAAATGCAAATTTTATTTTTCAAATTGATTTTATGAAGTTAAATTAAATATAATCTCATTTAATAATAAAATATCAAAATCATATTAAAAGTTCTATCCTAACATTATCGAGTCCTTGTGTCCTTGTTTAAATACTATTCATATATACTAGGTAATGATAATGATACGATACTCAATTACGTACTCATGACAAATTAAATTGTTTTTTTACTTAACACAAGATTAAATCAAATTAATTTGTTTTTTTACTTAACATAGGATAATAATCGCTTCTATTGTTATCTTTTGTAGTAATCAAAACAAGAGACACTGTTATAGTGTAATGTTATAGTGTGATTTTCTTGGTAGGTTTTTGGATGGCAGGTGAAACCTAAAATTGGAAAAACTTAGTGAGACCGTAAATCCAAAATCAACTCTTCACGCAAACTAGTTTAATAAATATTTATAGATAGAAACCTTGAAACAATCAAAGATGGGGAGAAAAGACTAAACTTTTATATACCTGAGTGTATACATTTACTATATTACCTCAACAGTTTATACTTATACCATGGGTGATAAAAAATTGAAGGAAAACAATAAATAATAGGATTTAACCCCCACATTCCACATTATCATCTTTCATCTGGTCACGGTGGTCTAATTCTACTTTAATACTACTGTTCATTAACGTTCATTAATTATTTCTATTTAACACTTCCTCTTTTTAATAAAATATTATATAATAATAAAATAATAATTTATTTTAATATTAAATTATTGTATTTTCCTATGTGCAGGTATCATAACCCTGTATACAATTTATGTACGATGCTTTACCTTTTCAAAGTGATATGGTACTGACTTTAATTCACACGGCAGGTGCAAGAGTTTGAATCACTCTCAGTGGTTGTCAGTGGCTGTATACCTAGTTAGAGATTCTCATTGAGAAACAGGAAAAGGTTAAAAGTTACAAAATTAAAACCGAGTTATACAGAAAGCCAGATTTTTAGAAATATTTAATACAACCTTTATTTACAAACCATCTTCTAAGACTAGTGTGATTAATTTAGCACCATAATAATGCAGGTAAAAAATTACACAATCTTGCTCAGAATTATTCTGGGAATAAGCTACAATTCTCGAAATGACCTTGTCTCTACTGATATCCCTTATTTAACATTATCCAGTAGTTGGGACCAGCCTCGATCCGGACGGTCACTTGTTGAGACAGAAATTATTCTCTTGATCCGGACGGTCACTTGTTGAGACAGAAATTATTCTCTTGATTGGTGTCTGTTTCGGTGGACAAGACGTAACATATCTGAACCATCTGCATAATAATATGTTACATACAGTAGTAAAAACAAGTTCATTTCAGATTCATATTGAGAACCCTGCACCACAGAAAATGAACACAACAAATTACTTGAAAGATTTAAAAAGTAAATAGAAAATGAGCATGATCCCTCATGATTCCCTTACACAAAAACCTATAGGGCTAACCTGTAAGCAACTTGGAAAAAGAAAATGTTTGTTATGTATATGCTTGGAAGGCTCATATTTTACAATAGAGAGTCTCCTCGATACTCCTAATTACAACACTCATGCTGCCACCGCTTTCCAATGCTTTAATAACAGCTCTGTGTGCAGCTCTGTGCCATTTGAGCAGATTATATGATTGCAAAACTGACCATCTTGCTTGATTGGACATCTACCCAAATACAAGAATGTCAAAGTTTAAAAATTAAAATCACACAAAATATAAACCACCAGACCAGATGTATCGGTTGGTTGTGGAAATACCTCAGCTGTTGACAATGGAGGATCAAGAAGAAGACAGATGCCTCTAAATAAATTTTCATCATTTTCTCCACCCTCTGCCTCACCGTATACAAGAGCTTCAGCTGCAATACCAGCAAAAAGTACCATGCAGTACCTAATATAGGGGATAGGGACTCGTCCATCAACATAGAGCTAAATGGGCCAGAAGACAAGTTTGAATGTGTCTACTTAGACAGTGACCAAAATTGAAACAGGAATAGTGAATTAATAACGGAAGAACCTATAGCCAGGAATAAAATTATTTAAATTCACTATTATAGTTATTGATGGAAATAAGATATCAGATACAAGATACAACAAGGATATACATATATAAATATAACAATAACATAAAGATTAAACTACCCTAATATAATATTATTTACCATCCCCCAAACACACGATACATTAGCACAAAGCATCGAGTTTGATAGAAACGCTTAACAGAGTGGGTTTGGTAATAAATCAGCATTCTGTAGAGCTAAAAAGATGAAAGACAATGTAATGATTCCATGTTGAAAATGATTATGAGTGAAATGGAAATCAATTTTAATATGCTTTGTGAGCATATGAAAGACTTAGTTGTGAGCAATTTGAATAACACTCTTGTCCCAATGCATAGGAGTTAGTCTAGAAAGATAAGCATACATGTCAAAAAAATCAGCATCAAAATAAGCATACAACTCCAAGGAAGATGATGAAAGAAAGAGAAGACTCTAACTGAGTACCAAGAAGCTATCTCAGAATGTGAAGAACAACTGCCCAATGCACAATGCACTGTAGTAGGAGAAACAACAAACTGACTCACAATATGCACAACATAAGCAATATCAGGACGATTAATTGTGAGATATACTAGATTGCCAATAATAGTTAGATACATAACGAAATCAAATAGAAGGATGCCATTAGAAGGACTATATTTCACAACGATCAATAGGGATGTCAAATATGCAAGTATCAGAAAGACGACCTTGTGCTAGACTTGTGCCAATATAGTTAGAATGAGAGAAGATAACCTCTAGGAGAAGATGTAACTTCAATCCTCAATAAATAACGAAGAGAGCCCAAATCATTCATTTCAAATTGTTTCCTGAGCTACAATTTTAACTCTACCATCTCAGCTACATTTATCATGTCATCAATATTACAATAGAGAATAATAGGACGATGAGGAGTTGTCTTCCGATATAAAGCAAAGTCACAATCACTGGAACAAAATCCAAGAGATGCAAGAACAATGGAGAACTCCTCAAACCAAGTTCAAGGAGCTTGTTTAAGACCATAAAAACTCTTTCTTAACTTACACACCTGACTTGGATTTTGAGGAACAAGTGGAGGAGCTACCATGTATATGTCCTCTCTCAAATCACAGTTTAAGCATTTGTAACGTCTATCTCAAAAATATCTCAGTGATGAATACAAGCAATAACAAAAAGAGTACAAATGGTAGTAGTCTTAGCAACTAGTGCAAAGTTTTCTACATAATCTAGACCATATTTGTTAGAGAATCTTTCAGCAACTAAACAAGCTTTGTTAAAGCTCAATAGGATAAAGAAGAGAAGTAAATCTCGAAGTATATTCAACATATCTCAAATTGTTGGTTCCCTAGAAGGGGAGCAATCAGAATGTTGAAGGAAAGCAATCAAAATACAATATGGGGGACCTTTCAGAAAGTTGTGCTTTAGCAAGTCAAACCAGAAACTAAACCAGATATCTAGGTTTAAGAATAGAGTCAAGAACCAATGAAGCAAAGACAGAAGTTGAAGACAAAATGCTACAAGAAAACAACACAAGATGAAGGTTTGGAGAGAAAAAGATCAACGGTTCAAGTGTATGAAATGAAAAGATCATAAAATGATTGGGGGAACAAACAATCTTGGCATGAAGGAAACATCCCGAGGCGAGAAACCCAACAAAAACAACAAACGAAAAGCAAGATCTAGATAGAGCAAAAGAAACATGATGAGGGAGAAACTCAAGGTGGACAACCAAGAAAACAACTTATCTTTCTATTTCTAAATAATTTAAAGGTGGAAAACAAACTTTGGAGAAAAAGCCAACGTCTAGGAAAGTTTGCTCTATGGTGGCAAGTGTAGGAAGCAAAGGGAATGTGTTTGCTGTAAAAGGTTTGATTCTTGGACATTTCAGTCAACCAGCCACAACGACCATTGGAGCCACCTAACTAGGATTTAGACACTAGAATTGCCAGACCCTGGTGCTCATATGTGGTGTGTCATATGCTGGTTTGAGATGAAGAGGAAAGTGGGTGTTGCTCCTGGGGTGATGGAGACAACGACTATACTGAAATTACCAAAAATTGGTCATTCTTTGCCCCGTAATGGACTTCAGGTGTGACCATTTTAGTTTATTCTCTCAAAACACTTATGGACCAAACCCAACAAAGTGGGGTAAAGAAATAGGCTTTAGAAATGAAGTAAAAAGGATGAGAAAATGATGTCTAGTGTTAAATAAAAGGTTTAAATATGTTTCCGGTCCTTAATGATAGCTTTTAAATTTTTGGGTCCTAATAAATATTTTATTTTGTTTTTAATACCGAAAGCTCTATCCAAGTCACTAGACTACAGTTCCCTCTTCAGAGTGCTATCTAAAGTGTTTTAGGTTAGGGACTAAAAATAAAATAAAAATTTACTGGGTACGGAAAAGGTTAAGAAAATATTTGAACCAAAAACTAAATTTCATAATTTTTTTAGGAACTAAAAACATTTTCACTGACCTTTGTTAAGCCTAAATAGAATATGGTGGTGATCTTTTATGACATATCAACTCAATAAAAAATGAAAACAAGCTAAAACGCCTTCAATTCATGGTACATATTTTCATTGAATGAAAGTATCACTAGGGCAGAAAAAAAAAAGTTGCACCCAACATAATCATGCAAATGCATACAGGTCCATAAATCATGACTAAATCGTATGGTATGGGAATGTAGAGTAAAGGATTTATATCATTTGTGTTAAGCCCTAAGCATATGGAAATTGAGTTGTCTGATGTGTTTGCCATTCAAAGTAGGAAAGTAACAAGTTTTGCATATTAGGACTTAATCTTCGTAACTATTTCTTTTATTTTTCCCAATTTTTGTTAATACAGGTGAATCCTTGGGTATGCTGGTGTTGTAGGTAGATTTTGTTGTCAAGAGAGAGGACTTAATCCATTTAAAAGAAGCTACAAGGATTCTTTGAGGGAAAGTCTCAAGATATTTGAAAGAAGTTAGAAAAAACAATTATAGAAGTTTTCATAAGGCATGACCATGACATCTAGAGGTGTGGTTGTGACCTCTCGAAGCCTATTTTTTGCATTAGCGAATTACATGACCATGATATTTAAAGGCATGGTCGTTACCTTCTCTGGAAGCTTATTTTTCTCATCAGCAAAATGTCACAACCATGACATTCAGAGGAATGATGGTGACCCATGACAGCAAGAATGTCACACCCATGACTTCTTTCTAGGCTTTCGTGTTCTACATTTTAATTGTAATTTGGGCCCATAACTCTCTTGCCCACTGTCTTTAAATAGTTTTTTCCTCTCTAGGCTTAGGTACCCTACACTTTATTCTCTATTACATTCTTAGAGTAATTAAGGATACTTATCTTCTTCTCTTTTCTAGGTTTCTCTTTATTATTTTACTTTTTCCATGACTATGAGTGAGTAGTGTCATTATTTTGGGATTAAGGCTAAACTTCACGATTAGTGAAGTTTAATTTACTTTTTCTACAATTTCTTTGGTTTCTCCTCTTGATTTCTCTTCTATTGATTTTCATCTTTGTGAAGCGATTAACAATCATTTTCATTACATAAATGCTTAGGAAAAGACCAAGATGTGAATCTAATCATTGGACCTAAAAAGGAGGGACTTAGATTTTACATAAGAGTAGACTTGATCCTTCGAGGAATCAATGAATTAGCAAAGAACTTAAAGAGTTTAATTGAACATAGCTACTGTAAGAGTAGGGGTCAATTCAATTAGATACGTCTGCATTGTTTGGGGGAAACTAAATTACCTTGGGTTAATTCACCTTCAAACAAAATCAAAAGTGTAATAGGGTTAAGAGATTACATCGGTAGTAAGTTATGGTGTGAAACTCAACCCTGAAAGTTTTCTTACATCAATTTTATCCCAATTAATTTGCTTTCCTATTTCAATTCTTAATTTTCTCCTTGAATTCTTTATTTCACAATCAATGCTCAAATTCAATTAATTTCTTTTCCTTTTAATTGATCTTAAATTGTGATAATTACAAAGCCAAAAACACAGTCCTTGTGGATTCGATATTATTACACTATGACAATCGTGCACTTGTGATTTTCTTGTAAGAAAGTTGTTGTATTGTGATGCCACAAAATGTGAAGCCCTAGGTATTGGAGTTGGACATAAAAAGGCTGAAGGAATGGCATTTATTTAGAGGGGAAATGAGGTGAGGGGATGATGATCTAAATTAGCCATCTGGTTTTAAATTTGTCGGAATTAGTAGTAAAATCCCTATTGGAACTTGCAGTAATTTTCAGATTTATGTACATAGTTATTCTTGTACCTAGAATATACCATGATTTTACTTAGGAACTAGAATCATACATGAACACAAAATTTGCCAGTGCTTAGATACTAGGTCAGCTGAGTAACTCATTCAAGCTACTCAGAAATTTCATCCTCATAATCTCTGAAACTTTCTAATGTATCACTATAACAAAAGCTAAAATGTTATACACACCTATCAAAAGCTGTACCATCAAGTCGGCCTTCAGCAAGGTTATTGGCAACTTTTTCATCCCAAAATTGTGTCCCTGCCTAAAAAACAAGGATACTGCTAGTAAAATGACGTTGAACGATTAAAGAAACTTAAAAAGATTCAGGATTTCTTATTTGCTATAATACAAGTCAATAATGAAGCATATTTGCAAAAAAAATATTCAAGTAAAAGAATAGGAAATAAAATCAAGACTTGCACTTGTAAGTATACAAGTGCAAACAAATACAAATAATTCAAAATCAAAGGCACTGCAGCTCGATCACTAAACTTCGATGAATTAACCAATCTTTCAATGTAGTCAATTTTCAAAAATCAACATAAGATAATGAATGAAAATATTCAATCATATTTAAAACACAAATAATTGTACACAGCAATGAAGGATTAAAAGGAAAAATAAACTGTCTTCCTCACGTTTTTTGTGACAATAAGTATCATTACCACCAATTTTATTTCATCTAGCACTAAAATTAAAATCAGGGCCATTAGTAGACCAGTAAACAGACTTTCTTCAAAAGTATCAAGTTTGCATCATATAAAGTGTTTTACTGTGTTTTATTAGATTTTAAAGTACAATGAAGGTAGTTAAGGTTTTTTTCATCAAACTAACAAAGGACGAACATCGCAGAGAGAGAAACCGAAAAAAGATAATGACTAAATAATAATACCAGGTATCTTATTCAAAATACAAATACAGGAATAGTCAAATAGAACTAATATATTAAGAGACTACCAATACGAACCAATAGTGTCATATCATGAATAAAGAAAAAAAAAAAAAATACCTGTCCTTGAATGCCCATTTGCATTGCAACTATAGGGTCTAAAATCACCCCCCGAATTGGGCAACCCATTAGGTAAGCTGAAATTTCATTATGATGGACCTTGTAAGATGGGTAATCAATCAATCAAACATAATCCAAATTGTATAACTCCCGCATGTGACCTTTAAAATCCATCAAAATAATCAACATTAGTTACCTGTTAGTACATGTCCAGCTTCATGAACAAGAATTCGGCGCCTAAATGGTGGCCAGTAACTTGAGATTTGAGCTAAACAAGTACCGCCCAGAAATATAGCATCTGCGGCAGCTAGGCCCAATATCACTGCAAGGTTGGGCCTGAGGTCAATTCCTTGTGCTAAAAGAAAGGAAACCCCACCAAGAAATGCGGCCAAAACAATGCTTGAACCATCTGAAAGACCCCACTTCTTGGGAGCAAGTTTAGTCACTGCCCAGAAGGAAGGAAAAGTTATAAAGTTCAACCATTTTCAACACCATAGAATTGTATAAAAGGTTACCCATTACAGCATAGCATATCTTAAACAAGCACTTTTAGCAATTTGTAGCTAAGGGGAAAATATTGTCAAAAATTCATATTTGTACCTTCCAAACCAGTTGAGTAGCTCAAGACATCTGGTGTCACTTTCCTCGTTCCCTCCAAAACTATACAAGATAGACACCACAAAAAGCGGGAGAGAGGATACCAGTTAGTGAGTGCATGAAAAGCCTTAAATAGAATGATTATAGAAAATTGTTAGTGGATCTTAGGATTAATTAGTCTTAAAGAAAATACCATTTAGTGTGCTCATATAATTGATTATGCTCCCACCATAATCGATTATGTGAGTTTTCTTGCCCAAATTCACCTATTTCAGTGGGGTGGGGCATAATCGATTATGCACGCATGCTAAAGTATGAAACGGAATTCCAATTTCACCAATATCACCCGCTATTTATTCCTAACACGAGTAAATTAACACAAAATGGAAAACAAGGACAAGATTATCACTGCCTAAATAAACCAGTTACCATTTGTTTTTTATTCTAGCAAATTAATCACATACACTTAGAATCTTTGTACTCAAATATCTCCTATTTTCACTCTCTTTCCCTCAATCCAAACAACCTTATTTTCTACTCTAATTCTCTTACTTCTTTTTTTCTTTTTCTTTTCAACTCACTCTATCACCCAATCCAAACAAAGTCTTATTCTCTATACTAAAAAAACATTCCTTTTTACTCCCTGTGTATATCATCTTTTAACCTCAGTCCTCACGCTAGAGACTAAAATAGATTCAAAAGATATATACAGATACTAAAATGCATGTGTAGTGACTCAGGGAAAGTTTTTGTAAACATAGTAACTATATAAATAATTAAACAGAAGCAATATCATCGAAACATTATTTATTAATAATACTATTATTTCAATTATCTCGAAGAAATTGAAAACTCACCAATGTTTCTGCATTTCCCAAAATTGGGCAAGAAACCCCTATCTTTGAGGAACTTGTAAGCGTTAGCCACAAGCTTCATGTCATCAGCGTTCAAGCACGTGTCTAGAACCTCCCAATCCCTCTGCGGCCCGAACCGATCCAACTCGAGGAACCGTAGCCGAGTCAACTCGGCTGCCGGAGAAACGCCATCGACGAGCGGCTCCTCTTGGCGTTCCGTCTCGAGGGACTTGAGAAACCTCAGGGCTCCGGCGAGGTCCTTCCGCTTCACCGCCTCCTCGTACTCCCGCCATTCTCTGACGGCTCTGCGCAGAGGAGTGGCGGCAGGGACCGTGCGGGAAATTCCGAGGGACAATGGTTTGGGCAGGAGAAAGTGAGGGAAAATTTGGAGGTTAGGGAAGAAGTTCGAAACGGCCATCAAAACCGAAAAGATGGTAGTAGTTATTTTCTGAATTCAATTATCCTTAACTATTGAATGATATATGCATACGAAAAGAAAAAAAAAATAGATAAGAAAAATAAAAAAGAATAACCTGTTTATTAATTTATAAAATTCTATTGTATTAATTTCTTTAAAAATTTAAGTAATTTACATAAACTAATTTTAGCTAATAAAAAAGTTTTGTTTTCTTCTGTAAATACTCATGAAAAATTATCTAATCAAGCCTTGAATAATAGTTAGTTGTAGTGGTTCACAAGTACATCATAGTTAAACTTTTGTAACGATGTGCAATTAAAAACGTTTAAAGAGTGTGTATATAAAATATTTTCAATTTCAATTATATTAATTTTTAATTAAAGTTAGATTTTATTTGGACCGGACTCATTGTTTAAAAAGATGAATATTATGTAATGGATAATTTGAATAAAAAATAGTGATTGATATGTTTTTATAATTTTCTTTCAACAATATGCACAATTTCTTTCGTCATAATTTCTTTAGTCATAAGTAGAATTTAAATTGCAAATAATATGTAAAATCCGTAAAATCATATTTCTCAGCTATCACCCTTTCATTATTAATATTTCTCAAGTTTCTCTTCCTTCTTGACTATCATCCTTTCATTATTGAACTGTGCAGAGGATTTGTTTTATTTCCTGCAAAAGCATATGGTCTAAATTGTTACTTTGTTGATAATATGTTGAAAATTGAACAACATTTCAAATTATCTATGATCCAATATGCATAGTTATGAAAATACTATAGTGAGTATTGGTTGGTTTCTTAATCGGTGGATAATGATTGTTGTGAATATTTCATGACTGAATTGGGTTTAATCGAGGACAACCCTACTTGTCTTACCCTCTTGAATGAAACGTCATCCTCTAATTCATTTATGAAATAGTTTTATTTATTTATTTTGTTGAACTTTTGTGAAACCACTCTTTTGATTTTGCACCTATGAAGTTGAGTTCAAAACATAAGAAAAAAAAATTCATGTAAGATAATGTAAGGATTGATGATCATTTTGATCACCAACCATTTTTTACACCCTAAATGATTTTTAAGTATTTTTTTTTTTACCTATTACCATCATATGGATTATCAGTAAATTTGAAAAAATTATTAAAAATATTAGTTTGTGAAAGTTTGAAAATAATTTGATAGATATTATAAATTTTTTTATTTTTTTAATTGATATATTTGTAAAATTACTAATTGACTTTTGTGAAAAATAGTATTTCGTAATTTCTACACACTTGCAAGAACTGTTTTGCAATTTCTAATTTCATCTCTTTAAATTTCTTTATTCAAATCTTTTTACATGAGCGAGAGAATATCTTCACATAAGCGAGAATTTCATCCTATAAATTCTCTCCTATCCATCTTCTCAAATTAGTACAACTAAACAAATTTTATCCAAAACAATCCATCCTCTTATACAGTAAAACCACACAAATTAGCTCAATCAAACATAATGTTACAATTTTTAATGAATTTTAAAGATAAAGTGAAATTCAATGAAAATTGTCATTGAACATGAATTTAACTCAAATAGGATTATATGAGTGTGTTTATAACATTTTTATTTCTGAACTAATTTAAAAAAAAAAAAAAAAGCTTCAGTAACTTTTATCCTTATAAAATAACTTTCTTTTTGTTTCTCTTTCTTTTTGTTAATTTTCTTCTCAAGTAAATTCCTTTCGTTTTGGTATCTAAAAAGGTTAACTTATGAGGTTGTTATCAGAAATTCCACGGGATAATCAGGCAAAAAGAATCATTGATCTAAGTTATAAAACTCGTTTTGTTCCTCAAAAGAAGTCATTTTATTATCGTACTTTTATAGTGTTCAATATGTGATTTAACAGCTGACTTGTGGTTATCTATGTTCAGATACGAAATGACTTATTATACTTCTATAAGGGAATTACTAGATCATTTCATTTGCGTAAAGAGATGCATCTTTAATGATTGCATTCCAGTGAGCATCATCCCATTGATCTCTGTAATTTTCTACCCTTCCGAGTGATAAAGGTTTGATGCTCTCTACATACATTTCCTCTCTCCAGTGCTCTCTAGGAGGCAAACCTGCTTCAGCAGCTAACCAATTGCAATAGCCAATCTACAAGAAAAATTTGCAAATGTGTAAAGATAATCAGAAAGTTAATGTTTGGCACCTCAATTATAAAAAAATAAACAGGTAACAAAAATTTTGAAAAAACAACACCATTTTGTATGAAGGACTTTTTATGAAAGAGTAATTTTTTACCGATGAAGAGTGGGGTGAGAATGAGTGAAGAGACAAAAAAGATAACTACAACGTGATCAAGAAAGATAAAATATATATTGTGTTTCACATAAACCATTTTACAGTTTAGCATTTTCCAATGTCAAAACGTTGGAGGAATTCTACCTAAGAAGTTATGTGATATTTTGGAACTGAACACGATTCAATAGTCAAAGTAAACAACCAAATCAATGTTCATGAAACATTTAGAGTATTTGCAGACCAATCTATGACAAAATTGGAGCTACAGATAAATCTTACCAGACTACATGGATTCCTTTTCAAAACTGACAAAACAAACACAAGCATGTGTATGCTGAAAGATCTTTCAGCATTCATCCCACAAATGTTGCCGCAAAAGATCAAGAGAGAGAAGTACCTCTTTAAAATGCAAGTAATGAGTCATGTGTTTGGGAATTCCGTCTTTTTCCATTTGTTGATAGTATTCCTCAACATAAGCCATCATCTCCTTTTCAGTTGGTAACAGTACCTTACCAGATAAAACCCTTGCTACCCACTTGCATTGCAACTCCGTCATTTGGAAGATGATGTCCTGATCACAGTAAATTACATACATTTCAACATACAAGCAATATAATTTTGGTAAATTTTCCAACATAGCATTTTTTATGATGATAAAAATCCAGGTACAAATAAACTTTGAACTTTTCACTGAACTTATAATGCTTTTGAGGCTGATGCTGATTATACATCTAATTCTTAAAATCTAGGAGCGCAAGGAGAAAGAAGAGTGGGAGATAGGATGCCATATGTGATGAAGACGATAAAGAGACAATTAATTGTAGAAAAAAGAACGTTGTAAAACTATGTCCTGTATACTCTTGTTTTCAACATGGGAAGAATTGTTTTCACAGTGGAGTAATGGCATTACAAGAAGAGAAAACTAGTAGCCAATTACCTTTTCAGGTATACCAATGAAAGAGAGCCAAGGAGCCAATGTAGGAGGAAAGATATGCTTGTATAATGGGCCAACACGATTATCCTCAATGGTCACTATTCCATTTGTTTCAAGAAATGGATAGTGATGCTTGTATCTGTCGAAATTAAGCCATAGATAGGAACTTAATTCACACAATTAGTCGGTAGATAAGTGGCCAAGATATAGTAAGCCACCAACATCAGAATATAGGCCTTCTTGGCTATGTTTTGCTTTTGCGAACTATTTTCAAATCAATTATGAGAAAAGAAATTACAAAATCGGTTTGAAGATCAAAAGTTTGTAAAAGAAGTTTAAAACGAAGTCATGGCTATAAAAGATCAAATCACTATTTCAAAATAGCTCGTTTAATGAAGCAATGTTATCCCAGTCTTCTATTGTTTCTGAAATAATAAACTCAACATCTTTATAGTATTATTATTTTCTTTCTCTTGAAACACCTTTCTAGTTCAATATTTTAAAAAATAAGACCAAAAAATATATTATATGCATACCCAGTGCAGTAGAGTATGACATCTGCATAGACAGAGGATCCATCTTCAAAAGCAACCAACCTATCTTCAGATACACATTTTACCTGTACAGACATGATTGATATGAATCTTATTTCACAGGATGCCTACACATTACGCTAGTTATAGTAAAGCAAAAAAATTCCTCATGGACACCAAATGAATTAGGAGATACCAAATATTTCATTCCTCATCTCATGTCCTAAGAGCAGAAGAATGTGAACACGATTTTTTCTGATTAAAAGGCAACTATAGAAGTTATACAGGTAACTCTTAAGCATACCATTTTATGCTGCCACATGTTATCATGATTTGCTAACTTCATAACCTTTACATCTGGACTTCTAGTTGCTATATGAACCTCCTTAGCTTCTTTTGCAATTTCTATTGAGATGTCAAAGGCACTAGATGCAAATCCAATGACAACCACGACCTGTTAACGGCGAAATATCAGTATTTACAAATTTTAATCAAAACTACTAGTGATATATTTCACATCCAATTCAATTTTATATTTTTTTCATATACAAAACTATGATATTACTTTAATTATTAAGCATGCAAGTAAAATATCAATTGAAATCAATACATGTAATAAACAATATTAAAAAAAAAACATAAGATACCAAATCAACAAATTAGAGCTAATTATCTTACAAAATGGTAAAGGTTTAGCTCAATCCTATTAAATCAATCTTTAAGGTGAGGATTGTCTTGATTTATATACTGTATCTTGACACTAGCTCTAGTCGATGTGAGACCAGTTTTTCCCAATACACCCACCTTGCATCTAGCGGTATCGGGTTTGGTACATGCATAACATAGTGAGTGGCCATTTTAAAGAATCTAAGATACACTGATTTAGACCTTATTCAACCATACAAAATAAACTTGTAAAACGAGGATTCTCCCACTTATATAGTGTCTTTTTCCCAAGAAATTGTGTTATCTACATTGAGAAAGAAAGCAAGACATAGAGTACTTTGCCAACAAGTCAAAAAGCTTCAACAAAACTCACTAATTAAGGTGAAGCACCTATCCGTTTGGTTATTGTTGCTTGATACTACTTTGCACTAAAAAAATAAGATTTTTAGAAAATAATGGTGGTCCACTAGGGATCTATGATACTACTTTTAGATAAAGAAAATTCTTGTTTAACATTGCTTACAGCACCTGATCCCGAAAAGGTTCTGGCACTCGGTAATTGTGACTATGAATTTGGTACCCTGTCCACTTTTCAATCCCTGAAACACAACCCACAACAATGAGAAAGAGAATTGTTTCAGCTTCTCTCCACAAACCATAACCTGGGAGAGGAAGATTGTGAAAACTTGTTCACATGATCACATGTCACTTAAGCATGCAATGATTCTCTACTTACCAGGAATATTTGGCACCCTGGGTTCAGTGAAGTGACCAGAGCAAACAACAACAGCTTCAAAAATCTCCCGAGTCAAAACCGATTCACTAGTCCTTGACTCAACCACCCACGAGTAACTCCTACCGGCGACTCGCTCCACCCGAACCACCTCCGACCCGAACCGGGTCAACCCGCGAAGCCCGAACTCGTCCGCGAACCGGTTCAGAAACCACAGCACCTCCTCGTGACCCGGAAAAGTCCTGGAGTCGCCATCCGGACGGTCCGGAAATGGGTAGTCGAGAAAGCCCATAAGCGGCCTCGGCAGGTTGGTGCGGAGGGAGCGGTAGAGGCTCGTGTGCACCACTTCCCGGTTCGGGTCCGAGCCGAGAGGATCGGAGTCTATCCGCGGGTCGTAGCACCAGGTGCCTCCGAGGTGGTGGCTTTTCTCGAAGACGACGACGTCGAGGCCCTCGCGACGGAGCTCTCGGGCGGCGGCGAGGCCGGCGACGCCGGCGCCGATGACGGCGACTCTGAGAGGGTGGGGCATTGTGAAAGGGAAGGGTGATTCATGGGTGGTGTGATTGGAGCACTTATTCTTGGCTTTTGGTTTGGATTGGAAAGAGCGTCATGAAGAGAAGTTGAAAGTAATTTTTCCTCTTAACCTTTTTTAACCATAGTCATGGAATGTCAAAAATAACGGAAAAGAGGGAACTTTTGCACAAAAGGTTGCAACTTTTCTCCTAAATTAACACGTGAGTGAAAATAAAGTTGTCGTCACAGTAAATAACTTTATCATTATCTTATCTACATTAGCACCATATTACTTGAATAAATAAAAATGTGTTACTCAAATTTGGCAAATTTTTTGTTCATAACTTCCAAAATGGAAAAAAAAAACTTAATTACCAAAATACAAGCAAATCTCTTAGATACCATTTAGATTTCAAATTAATTGAAATCTTATCTCATAAATACGATTTCAATTAAGTCATAATTATTAATTAAAATCTTACCTCAAAAATACTATTTTAATTAAATAATCATTGAAGTCTCGTCCTACTTTCAAAATATCTGTTCATGCATAATAATAATTGAAATCTCATTCTGCTTTTATAATATCTCTTCATGCATATTAAAAAATAAATAAAATCTCATTATGTTTTCATAATATCTCTTCATGCATATTAAAGAAGCTGTTTATGATGAAAATTAAATAATACACGTTTCAATTAAAATTATTAAATATTAGAAAATAAAAAATTAAATACTACAAATGAAAAGTTCAAAAATTGAAAAAATTAAATATTAAAAATACTTTTTAATATTCTTTTTATATTATAATATAAGTATCTTTATACTAATTTTACAAAATTGAAAATAATATTTTTATAATATTTAAAATTAGAAAAATTATGTATAATATTGATATTATTTTTATTATAAGATGTGTAAATTTATAATATTAATTATTTTCAATTATGATAAACAAATTAATAATTTGACATGAAAGAAAAATAATGACTAAGTGGTTAAATATTTGATGTGGAGGTAACTAAACTGACTAAATAAAAATAATGGATTAAATCAAATTAAAAATAATGGATTAAATCAAATAATTACAGTCTATAGGGACAATTTCTCCCATTATGATCGTCATTCGAGTTTTCTCCTATTATGATCGTCATTTGAGTAGTAATTGGTCAAGTCAGGATTGGGTATAAAATCTGGACCCGTGTAAGCCTTGAAAATGTTATGGAGGGTATAGACAAGGGCAACAAACATTGTGAAATCTAGAACAAATTGTCATCACATGAGAGAGTTTGAAATTCTCCACAATCACACCACCATTCATTTAAACACCACCATTCATTTAATTTAACTATGAAAAACATAGGTCAGACGTGTTGGGGAGTGGCCATCTCCTTAACATCAAACTCGGAGTTTTAGCGGTCATATCTAATGAGAAAATATGGGGGCAGTTGGGAAAAGGATAATTTTGGAAAAGGATATTGACACCACACTCAAAGAAAAATGAGAATGTGAGTGATAAGTCATGGGGAGAATATGAGTGATAAGTCATGGGGTTGATAGCCACGGTTGGAAAAAGGATAATTTTGGGAAAGGATATTGAGTTTTGGGAAAGGATTTGGGAAAGGATATTGACTTTTAGGAAAGGATATTGAGGCCACACTAAAAAAAGATGAGAATGTGAGTGATCAAGAAATATGAGAATGTGAGTGATAAGTCAGGGGATGATAGCTAAGTCATGGGGATGATAGCCACAGGATATCCTGATAAGATCATATTTGGATTCTTGTATATCATAACACCATAAATTTCTCAAAAAGAGAAAACTCCATTTTATTTCAAAATTCATCTTTTATTATATTTCTCAGTACATCCTTTTATGGGCCAAATAACTAAGACCTTTCTAGATTCTATATTAATCCTGACATGCCAAAATACCTAAGACCTTCTAGATTCTATATTAATCCTAATTCCCATTAGTAATTAATCTTCATTAGTTGTTTTTATTTCCAACTAAATGTATCATTATTTTCCACATGAGAATATGAATGATTCATCTTCTTGTAGTTTTCTTTTTTTCCATGCGACCCATTCAACCACTTAATTAAAATACATAAGAAAATTACATAAGAAAATCCTAAATCTTCTAAGAGAAACATAATTCCAAGATCCTTTTGTTAATTTCCCATTCCAAAAGAAGAATCCTTGCAAACATGACTAATTGGTTGATATTGATATTTTTCATTAAAAACTCTTACTCACATTGAATGGAGAAAACAATAACATCCATTCCAAAACAAGAATCCTTGCAAACATGACTGATTGGTTGATATTGATATTTTTCATTAAAAACTCTTCCCCACATTGTTGACTGGAGAAAACAATAACATCCATTCCAAAACAAGAATCCTTGCAAACATGGCTGATTGGTTGATATTGATATTTTTTATTAGAAACTCTTGCCCACATTGTTGAATGGAGAAACCAATAACATATGCACAATCATAAAAGGAATAATTATAATTATTTTTTCCTTCCTTTTTCTTGATCACTTTTTTTTTTTTTTTTTTTTTTTTTTTTTTTTTTTTTTTTTTTTTTTTTTTTTTTTTTTTTTTTTTTCATTTATTTCTCCTTTTCTCTTTTCTTTTGTATTTTTCTCCTTAATTTCTTTTTCACTCAACTCCTTCTCCTTAATTTCTTTTTCTCTCAACTCCTTTTCCTTAATTTCTTTTTCTCTCAACTCCTTTTTCTTAATTTTTCTCTCTCTCAACTCCTTCTCTTTATTTTCTTCTTCTTCACTAATTTTCTTTTCTACTAGCTCTTTGTTTGTTTTTCTCATCACAATCATAGCGTGTCTTTTTCAATACTCATCAAACTTTCTTTGCTCTTTATATCTTTGCTCTTTGTTTTTTTTCTTCCTTCTTCTTTCTTCAAAGTTATCCTTGAATTTCCTCTTCATTTGTGAAAAAAAAAATCATCAATAAACAATTTGTGACATGCAATACAAAAAATAATAATTTAAAAGTAAAAAGAAATGTCATTGAATATCAAGAGCCGAAGCTCTAATACCAACTGATGAGAAATAGGGTTGATCGCCACAGAAGCTCTAATACCAACTGATGAGAAAATAGAGTTGATAAGATCATATTTGGATTTTTGTATATCAGAATACCATAAATTTCTCCAAAAGATAAAAAATCAATTTTATTTCAAAATTCATATGTTATTACATTTCCCAATACATCCTTTTATAGGCCAAAATATCTAAGATCTTTCTAGATTTTATATTAATCCTAATATCCACTAGTAATTAATATTCATTAGTTGTTTTTATTTCCCACTGAATATATTATTATTTTCCATATGAGAATATGAATAATTAATTTTCTTGTAGTTTTCTTTTTTTGTGTGACCCATTCAATCACTTAATTAAAATACATAATAAAATTACAAAAAAAAAATCCTAAAATTATATTTATCCCTGAACGTCATATCAATATCTTTAAATACGACACATAACACATTGTTCTTCACTTATACTTGTCAATGTTTAATATAATTATAATTATAATTTAAATTTAAATATTTTAATCACATCCTACAATTTCTTAAATTTAAAAAAAATACTAAAATTTAATCTCATATTATATTAATATACATTAATAAATCCTAAACTAAAAATTATTATAATTTTTTTTAATATTCACTTTTTTTTTATTTTTCAAGTGTTATGTTGCGTTATATAAAAATTAATATTAATGTTTTAAATTTACACATCTTATAATAAAAATATTTTTTTCAAACTAAATTATTTTATTTATTATTTTTTTAATTTTTAATACTATAAAAATATTATATTCAAATTTTTAAACTAATATAAAAATATTTATATTATAATATAAAAAATATTAGAACTTTTTAATATTTCAGTTTTCAATTTTTCATCTCTGTTGTGCTGTGTTAAAGTTATAATAAATACACCATTAAATGTATTACATAAATAGGCCAATAATTAAAATACACTGCAATTAATTAAAATAAATTATTATACGTATTACAGATAAACGGTTTTAATTAACATGTTTAATATAATTATGAAATCGTTTCTCTGGCTAACTATTCTCACCATATCTCATTTCACAGACACAATTTCAATTGATCTCTCATGCCTGACATACGGTATCTATTGCCATACCTGGGTTCGTTCTCAACGGATGGTTGGGACGATATGTCCATTATGGTAAAAAAAAAAAAATTACCCATTTTAAACATTATTGTGTAAAAACACACCAGTTTAAAAAAAAAAAAACCACTCAAATTGTAGTAAAGTTATGTTCATGACTTATAATCATTTTATACTAAAGTCGTATCTTGGATGCATAACTTTTCTCCTTTCATTTTTATTAAAATCGAGTTAAAACAATTGAAGAATATACATATATATATATATATATATATATATATATATATATATATATATATATATATAT
>Ga0209700_101977_pt1 | contig 42476 bp, 19 predicted proteins | sample SiratroredBW_FD_187528 | JGI IMG/M metagenome (GOLD analysis project Ga0209700, IMG submission 187528) | Root nodule microbial communities of legume samples collected from California, USA - Siratro red BW (SPAdes) (version 2) | ecosystem: Host-associated > Plants > Roots > Nodule | place: USA... | reverse complement strand
CGTGGAATGGGATGCAGTGGTGGTGTGCGAACGGGGTGCAGTGGCGTTGGGTGGAGGCAAAGTTGAGGAAGAAGGATAAAAGGGGTGGTGAAGGGTATAATGGGATATGAAATATTTTAAAAAGGGTTAAATGGTAAATTTGCCTAGAGTATGGAGGTGTAGGAAGATGATATGGAGGTGCAGGAAGAAGCAGTCGAATGATAAAATGCGTTACTCCACTCCGATAAAACGTGTTGGGCCACCTTAGTATGACCCCTTCCGGATGAAAAATTCTTCATAATATATTATCTTACTGCCTTCATGATACTGATTTAGCATCCAATGCTCTTAAGAGGTAAAAAGATGAGTTGAATTTAACGATATTTTTTTTATTGAAAATATCACCCTAACCTAATTTTGGGTCATTGCATTCTACACTTCCTTGTTGCACTCTATAAAAATTGAATTTTCAATTACACCCTTTAGAAATATGTATTTTCAGATTTAGAAATACATTCTAGAACATGTTTTCAGATCAAAAATACATTTTAGAATATATTTTTCATAATATATTAATACATTTTGGATCGCACATTTCAAAATGTACTGAAATTAATACATTATGGATTATTCGTTGTAGAATATATTTTGTCAAATTTAAAAATGCATACCAGAATATTCAATTCAAAATGTATTTTTTCATTGATAAGTTAAGTTTGTCATTGATAAGGTTTAACCCAACAACATGGAATTGATTTCACCTCTATACATCACTTTACTCTTTTCTATGGAATAGAATTTTTCCCATTAATTATTCCTTTTGTCAAGAGACCAAAATTATTATTGAAAATTCTAAAGAATATAGTTAAATTATAATTATAAATAAGGTATAAACGTCACCTTATAAATTGGTTGGTTAAGTATTTACTAAATATTTTTATTAGTTATTTGAAAAGACTAAAGCTGTTTCAAAATGCAGAGGTGGAACAAACTACATATTATTGTGATAAACCACTGGCAGCTAGCATGGTATGGTGAATAGGTACAAGCTTGAACATAGCTACCATGGTGTGTATTGATTTTGATGTTGAAGGGAAAGAAACTATAGAAATGCTTCACGAGTTTTTGTGGGAAGCTCCAGATCAGGTTCAGACTCACTCAAACGTAAGAAGTACTCATCCACCATATCTTGAGGCACCTTTTCTAAGCTTGGAGGATCCCACTGCATATATTTCATTGTATAGCAATTTCAAATACAAATTTATAGCACAAACAGGAAAATTAAATCATTTTTTTGGCAATGAAGACATTGCATTAATTGGTTTTCTTACCAAAGTGGTGCAGTTTGGTTTGAAATTTATGTAAATAGACAATCTTTAAAACAATTTTGAATATAGGTAAGTGTTACCTGAATTACACGACTTCATTGTAAAGAAATTTTTAAAGACTAACATGACAATGTTTTACGTTTTCAGAGACCAAAAGGGTGTTTTAGCCTTTCAATGAGATAATAGAAACAGTAACTACCTTTGGTGCAAAGTCCTTGTCCACCACACGTGCCCTTACTCCCTGAAATGAATTCAAATAAACTCTTGTATTCAAACAGAATGAGTTTGTTTTTGTTTGCAGAGACTAAAAATGGTTATACCTCACAGAAATCCCCAGATATTTGCCTATGTATTGCTTGTAAAGTCATACGGTACTCACGCAGCAAACATTGATCAAGGGTCTGAAATCTACCTTCCCTTATCTGCATCAATTGGATGTGTTAGAACAGTTTATATTATCTTCTAAGAAACTTTGTTTAAGTTGTTTTTACTTTTACTCTCTCTTTGTACTTTTGCTATAAGATACACAACTGTGTGTGTATGTGTGTGAGAATCTGAAAAAAGATCTAAATGAGACCTCTCAAGGACCTTTTCTTGTATATTCTTTCTCAAGTAGATGAAGTACACTATAAATGTGACTTCTTATAAGAGCAAAGAGCAAAGAAATTAGGAATTGTTTAGACTTTAGACATGCCAATGGAACTCACAGATCTCAAGGCAACCTTCAAGCTCAATGGAGAGGCTTCTTTGAGTCTTTTTAGGGTAGAAATGCACCATGCATCTTTTGTTTCGCTTGCTGCATTTTCCTAAGAGATATTTAAGAATAATAAGAAATATAGAAAATGTAAAATGTTCACCAAATAGTCAAGTCACAACACACACAAACACAGAGAAGAAAGGACATGCAATGAACAAACTTATTTCATTTTTCCTTCTTGCCAATGAAAAAACTTATCACAAGATGAGTCAAATTACCATTAAACAGAAGAGCAGTCTCTAACTGGATCTAACCACAAAACCCCTACTAATTGGACTCAATAAAGAGCAGGAAACAAGTGTCTCAATAATATATAAGGGTTTCCTCCATATCACTAAGAACTCTTAACGAGGTGTGCTTTCTCTTAGAGATAAATTTAGAATAAATATGTAGCCATGTAAAGAACAATTGATTTTCACAATAAAGAATCGTGTTGAAAAGAAGACTCTGAAATATAAAGAAAGATGTGTATCTCACCATAGCATCAACAATCTCTTCAACTGTGTCATGGCAAAAGCATTTATCTAGAATTTCAATCCTAAGAAAATGAAAAGTAGAAATAAGGTTATAATATATTATAAGCAAAATATGAGTACAAGGAAGATAAATTGAGCATCCCAAAACATACTTCCAAGATAGTGTACTTTTCAGTTTCCTTTTTTCTTTTGATACAGAAGTATCATTGTAAATCTCTGTCTGTTATTTCTTAATCCAAAAAGCATAAACCTTAGGCAGAATGTAAGGTAGGTCAAACCTTTGTAGTACGCTACTGCTGTCTGGATGTACAAGGTCCCCATAATTTTCTAAAGTGGCTTCAATGACAGATGGGTCATCAGTAACCAATTTCCCCAGATGTTCTTCAATTAAAGGAAGCTTCTACAATAGGACAAGACAAGCAAAAAATTTGACTTTTAGAATCTGAAAACTCTATTAAAACTAAAATAAATCAAGCAAGAAGTGTTAGCAGAACTAAACTGCACTTGATGAATAGTGTGTAGCAAGTCCACAGGTAACCATCTCTACTCCGTTGAGCTTTTCCCCTGTCAGAGCCAAGTATTCTCCTGCATAGAATAACAACCTTTGAAACAAAGAAAGACTAGATGGAAGAAGTTCATCAAACATACTTTCAGTTGATGAGTAGATCTGAAGATTCTGAACCCATGAATTTCCCTCAATTATTTGTGAGGAAAATAGGATGGTCAACCTCTTTAAAAAATCTCATCAATCAATTATATGCGATGTTTATATACTAGATGTGATGAACAAGGCTACAGAAAAGCATTGGTGTATAGCATTTGATATCAATAGGAGTAAAAATAACGATTAGATCACAGAAAATTAATGTTCATATTACAGTTTATGTATCGTTCAGGATTCCAAATACCAATATCAATAAGGAGAAACTCAATTTTGAAGGATGCACCAGTTTAAATGTCAGGACCTCGTTATTTGCTTAGATTCTCCTACAAAGAGAAGTGAAGGGCTTGAGAACTGTAACTAATCTCTTAATACCACTGAAATTTCTATTTAGAACTATAGTGATTATCCCAGTTCAAAAATAAAGCTAATGACTACCATGGATCACCAATAATGGACCTAATTTCCCTTCATTCTTCACAATGCCAAATATCATCAACTCTGGGATGAAGTAACAGTTACAAAGTGCAAAAATCTCTACTATATACTTCTCAATTCTGTAAAATTCTTATTCTATACCAAATTGTAACAGGTCTAACATAAACACAAATGTTTATGAAAGAGAAGCTTAAATTTGAACAAGAGAACCACATTATTCCAAAAGAACCACATGTTAACAAACAGGCGTTACCTAATTTTCAGGACTTTCTACTATCCCTTCTCCTCCCCCAAGTTCATAATACCAATGTACAAGTAGAACATTATATTATCATCAGAATTATTTACAATAGGAATTATTTAGAATTTCCCATTCCAAGTAGAGGATTTTGAGTAACTTAAAGTAGGTGAGGCATGTACCCATGACCATACCTAAATGACCAGGTAAATGTGAAAGGTAAAAAGATGCTGCAGCATCAGGGTGGAATCCAATATGAACTTCAGGGGTAGCAAAAATCTGCAAAATGGGGATAAGTTATAATAAAACTAAGCATACTTATCAAAGTTTTCCTATGCACATAACGGCCAAAATGAAGACAAACTTCTAGAACAAATATACAGGGTACAAACTACATAGCAAAAATATGCCATGTCTCCAGGAGAGTCTAATAACAAGTATGCCATGTCTCCAAAAATAGAAGAAAAAGATGTATATTCTAGCAATGGCAGAAAGAAGCACATGATTAAGTATAAAGCATAGAATTTAGACAAAGAGGCATCCAACTTGTTACCTATTTTATCATTTCAAACTCAAACTTACTAATTATTCATGTGAGACCCGGAATTCTAGTAGAGCCTAGTACCTATTAATTATATCTAACTTAGTACAGAAAAGAGAGGAAACCCAATATACAAAAAAATTAACTTTTCTCTGTTCTAAATCCTAACCCCCAGAACAAAACCTATGCCTAAAGATATAACCAATCATAGTATGCCAGTAGGTGTAAACATCACCTTTTAGCTGATTTTGTAAGATTGAGTTAGGTCTAAATCTTCTAAGATGGTATCAGAGTCTATCCTAATGAGGTTTGTCGAGCCTATTACATCACCTGCTATCGAACCACCCATAAATATTTAGTTTCATACTCGAAATGTCCAGCCCTTAAAGTAAAGAAGTATGTTGGAGATCTCACATCAACTAAGAATATGGCCAAATTTCAATATACAAGTAGTAAAGAACATCACTAGAAATTTTCTGAAAATATTTCATTTAAAATTATGTTCAAAGACTAAAATTACATAGACTATAACCATTTAAGTATCCAAATTGACTGGACCCTTACGTAGCTTAATTAAGGACATTTTTTAAGTAAGAGCTCCTTTTAATGTTTCAGCATAAATACTCACCTAAACCATTCAATAAGAGTATCATTATTTGTAGGACCAATAAGTATCTATCTGACTAGGATAATTAACTCAAATTAAAAACAAAATATTCTCAATCTAAAATAGAAAAGGGAATCCCAATTCACATGTCCTACCATCCAAATAACAAATCCATCAATGGTAAATACAAGAATAAAATATATAATCACACCATCAAAATTGTCAAAAATGAGATCAATGCAGAGCTAGATTTCATACAGTTTTGTCTGTTGCAACACGGAATGTCCCAGGGATTGAAACTCCGGCTCCACCACCCATGGTAATGCCATTTAGAAGTGCCACCTGCATGAAGTTTATTATTGCATAACTTCTGTTTAAATGGTAACTGACTTGTAAGCATAAAAATTGATTTTTATCCAGCATGCTGCTGCCATGTGACGAATGGATGTGGCTTCTCTATAATAATCTATTTTATAAAATGCACATATGAGGGAAATGTTATATTCTGTTGATAAATTATAAAATAGAATCGTTGATAATTAATCTTTGATGTCAGAATATTAAGCTACACAGTAGAAGAAAATTTAAATAAACATGTAATGTAACTTAATCACTTGTATCACATAATTTAACCACTTTTGCTGAAAAGATGTATAATTACAACATGTGATGGTATTGTTCCATGTAGTTATATGTCACTAAAATAAAAAATTATAATGTATTTAAATTCAAATAAAAGTTGAAGTAGAACCAATGTACCAAGTTGTTAATTTATACTTCTTCCACAATATACCCAAATTAAGTCATATTCTCAAGCCAAATTTAGAATAAAATTATGATAATCTAATAACACAATGAGAAGAAACAGATGGCCCAATATTCTTAAAATTATAGAAATTTGTGTTATCACAACTAACTACCATAATAAGACTTCTATTTTATTTTATTATATACATTTGGTGTTATTTTAACATGTAAGATTGTATTTTTAAACACCCCCTCCAATTGGGCTGAACAGCATCACTAATTGCAGTTCTATGAATTTTTATAGTTTTGGATCATGCATATCATGGAAACAAGATCGTATTCAACTGCCTAAAAACATCAGTATTTCAATGGTTACAAATCATCACTTACACAACAAATGTATCATAAGTATGACTTACAATTCATACAAAACAGCACATATGAGCAAATTACACATATGTCAAACAAAGACAGCATGAATAGCATATCAGCCTCCAAATACTGTACTCACATGTGGCTTCAAATATGTACCTATCAGGTACATAAAACTATAGGCTGTTCTGAAAAATTCTTTACACGCTTCAATGTTTCCTGCATAAATTGTAAGAAAAAAAATTAAAAATAGCTGTATAAAAAACAAAACAAAAATTAAGTAGCTAAAATGCATTAGAAAAATACATGTTTAAAAGAAAAGCAGAATATACCTAGAACCAATTGCATGGAAACACTGAAACCTAAGTATAAATGCAACCTACGCTTTCTCTTAACACTTTCTTCGGCAGCAAAAAAATCAAATACCGAAACTCTTTGATGTTGTTTGTCAGAAAATGTAAAATTAAAAATGTTAAACAGACAATTCAAGTATTATCATCTCCAAGTTAGTATTGAATATTGATACTTCAGAAGGTCCACTATCTCTGAAAACCCTCAAAATGGTCAGTGTTATGAAAATTTCTAGTTCTAGGAATTAAGCATGAACTCAAAGAATATAGAGAAAAGATGAAATCTTACGGAAGAAAAGTCCCGAATGATTGCATTGAGATTTCTCAGGAATTTACAGAAGTGTTTATTACAAGATGACTTGAATGTGGATTAATTAGTTAACTTGCTAGTTACAGCTAACTAACTAACTGAACTAACAGTCTTATTTCATACCAGTCAGCAAATAAAAAAACTTTTAGAACCTCAAAACTGAAACAACTGAATAAGATTCTGAGAAGAAATTTCTGTCCAGATCTACTTAAAAAGGAATCTTGATATTTACCTTTGTTTATCAAATGGTAAAGCGCAACAATATCTCCACCAGCTGCAAACGCTCGGCCACTGCCCTTAAGAAAATTGAAAATATTATGTAAGTATCACATCATTAGACATGCAAGAGGACAAGATCATTGCTAGCATTGAAAGTGCAATACGGATAAAAGGGAAAAATATAATAGAAAAAAGAATTTAATTGGAATACACTAAGGTTTTTTACACTGTTATCCAATCAAAGACTGTCATAAAACTGAAAAATAATAATTTTAGTAATAATAACCTTAAAATTTATATCTAAGGTAATTAGCATTGTTTTTTGTTTTTATTTCTTATATGCATCTCCATACAGATACCATCCTCTTCAAGGCAATGATAAGCACTATTACAGAATGTAGACACCTCTCTTGAAAGGTGGATGTAAACTTAAATTAACCCTACAAAACCATTTTGCAAAATTAAAATTAAATTCATAGAAAAAGTAGAGATTACCTTCATCATCACAAAACCAATATCAGGGTTGTCTTCCCAACTCCTATAAAGTTTATGCAGTGTAGCCGCCTGAGAAATCCACAATCATAACCCAAAAGCACGTCACCACCCAAAAGATTGATACCACCTTAGGTAGTGTGCAATCACCACAAAATCATACATAACAAAAAATCACGAGTGATTGGAAGTTTAAAAGCAAAAGGGTCACAAGCAAACGTCGGACTCATCAAATTGGGAGCCAAAGTTACGGGCTTTCAGTGACCCTCTTTTGTTGAGAAGCAATGAGAAGAAAAGGAAAGATACCATGTTGGTATTGAGAGCATTGAGAGCAGAGGGTCTATTCAGAATGGCCATTCTGGAGCAACCATTTCCTTCGACCAAAACCTGCGACATTGTGATTTGTAAAAAACAGAGATTGAATAACATGGTACAGCAAAACGAGGAAAGAATGTGACCTGACAGTGATTGGGGTTGTCGAGAATAACGTGTTGAGAAGAAGAGAGGTTTCGGTATGTATTAAGGCTAAGCTTTGCCTTTGTGAGGAACCCTCTGCATCATCTTCTTTCCCTTCTTTTCTGTACTTCACTGTAAGCTCAATTCAACTACTTCTTCTCCTTTGATTGAATATTTCCTCTCAGAACAATAATGCTTTTATGGAAAGTATTTTTTTTTTATTTAAAAGTAATATTCAATTTTTTTTCATGTAATTCTAGTATACAGAAAGAATAAATATTTAAAATACTTTTAAAATATACTATATTTGTAGAAAAATTTTACTTAACTCGCCTAAAAAGTGTCTAAATAATATTTATGCACCTTAATTTTAACTGTATACTCATCTAGAATAAAAGTTACATCCTTTATTTTATTTATATTTACACTTGTAAAAAAAATTGTATGTGGATATAATAAGTTAATAAATTTATCCATATATTATATAATTATTTGAATAATATTAAATATAAGAATTGTAATATAGGATTTCAATTTAATTTACATAATTATTATGTGTTATTAAATATATTTTTTTTTAATTTTTGTGTTAATGTAAAAGTTTATAAAGTAAATTTTGAATACTTTTTTATTTATATTTTAACTTTCCAAAAGTTAAAAATTTTATCTTCGTTATTAAGATTAAAAAGCTTAAATTTTATGTTGTATGATATAATAAGAAAACACCCCTATTTCAAGGTTAATATCACTCTTACATTGACTATAGTTTTTATTATTTACTTTATATTAAAATAATATTTCTCAAAAATATAATTTTTTTTATATTTTTGTAAAAGAATCTATAATTATGTAACAATATTTTTTAACACAGTTAATATATAATAATAAAATCAATTGTTTTTTAGTATAAAAGTATTTGAATTTTATGCTTTAAAATTTTAATTTTTATAATTTTACTTTGTTTAAATTGTAGTAATTTGTTATTTTTATATTAAATAAAGAATAGAATTATTATTAATATAAAAACGAGTGTTTATTCATAAATTTAAAAGATATATATAATTGTCATTTATCAACAAGGTAATTACAATTTTTGCTTGTATTAGTAGTATTGTGATTAATAGAAAAAATGAGCAAAAATTTCTTTTCATTTCATTTTCTGGAAATTTCTAGCGTTTCACGCAAATCATGAATGAGGTGATTGATTAAGATTGGATGTCTTAGGTAGACTGTTACAAACAATTCAAACTAATTTATCATTATTTAGGAAGAAGATGCCTTTTTCACCTTTTCTCACAATTTCAGAATATTTTGGATTTTATTCCATAAGTTTTCAATTACAAAGTCACTATTATTAACATAGAAGACAATAAACTTACTATATTTAATGATCGTGATTAGATAATAGTTTTAATAAAAAAAATTCCCCTTGTTCAAGGCAGCAAATTGTGTAATGTAATAATTCATTTTTTTTTATAATCCAACTTAATTTTGAATCCATTGGATATTCGATCTAAAATCTAGATTATAATACTCAAAAAAAAATATATATATATATATATATATATATATAGTTGAATTATTTTGACAGTTGAATTTATTATATATATATATATATATATATTGATTACTTTATATGAAATTACAATGTTCTGTCATTTTATGAAACAGTTAAACTAACATCAAGTACAACAACATATAAATTGAGAAAGCAGTGTTCCTATTAATTAATGAATAACAACTCAATTTAATAGTTTTATTTCTATATAATACCAATGCATTCTTAAGATCTGATTCAGCCTTTAAAAAAAAATATTAATTGACTAGTTAGTCATATTTAATAATATTTATATTAACATGTAAACAAATTATTACATCTAATGACATTTAAATTAAATTGAAATCAAAATATTTTAATTTAAAACATTAAAGATTAAAAATAAGGACACATAAATGAAAAGAAGGTTTGTGTGACAAAAAGAGAAAGAGTAAAACTAGTAAATACAATATAAACAAATTATTTAGATTAAAAGTTATACAACAACAATAGTAATAACAACTACTTAAAAAATCACATAACTTTGAAAGTTTTTGTCTGTCTTAACTGAATTCAGTCTCTAAATTTTTTATTTCAAGTATGAAAACAATCATATAAAATGTACTTTAATCCATTAAATAAGCAGTGGAACTGGATTCAATATTTTAGTAGATATGATGAACTTCACCAAATATAAAGTATATGGAAAAAGTGGGTGCAAAGGAACTTTTTTATATTTTTAAATAATTAAAAGTTAAAGGAGGATAAACTAGCACAATGTCATTGTTTGAAGAACTAAATTTCCTAAACAACCATACAATAAAAATTAAAATAAAAAACTAATCTCAACCCAAATTTAGGTTTTTCATTTGCTCCTTTGGGTTCAGGAAAGTCTCCTTTTTTATTTTCAATAGCTACAATTATTGATTTGCAATTCAATTAAGGCATGATTTGGCCAATGCCTTCTCCTCAACAAGCTCTTGGGCCGTTTTGTCCATCTTATCCCTTGAGAACTCATCAATCTTCAAACCTACCAAAAACATCAATCACATTATCAATCACATTCTAATTTTTTCAAATTTTAATCCTTTAGAAAAAGGGTGTTCAAAAGAATGTGTTATTAACCATTTTTTATAGAAATAATTGATCATATAGCATAAGTTTGTTGTGGTTAGCTTGACATAGTGAAAAGTTCTTTGAATCCATAAATAACACAAGGAAATCTAAATCCTACAAAGTTTGTGAGAAGAAGAAAATCTACCCTGAACAATAGTCCAATCTCCTTTCTCACAAGTGACAGGGAAAGAGTATATGAGGCCAGGTTGAATACCATAAGATCCATCAGAATACACTCCCATTGACACCCATGTTCCCTGAAATCAATGCAAATGCAGCAAAAGGTAAACACACATATATGTAAAGTGGTTGTAACAACTTGCATGGGGTGAACTTCTGCTTATGATGGCAAAAGAGCCTACCTTAGGAGTTCCTAGAACCCAATCATGAATGTGATCACATGCAGCACTTGCTGCAGATAATGCACTAGACAGCTTTCTGGCTTTAATAATGGCAGCCCCACGTTGCTGAACAGTGGCGATGAACTCATTGTTTAGCCTATACAAATCAAACAAAGTTACTGTCTTAAGGAAATGAGATGTCTTAAGGAAATGAAATGTCTATGGAATGATAAACACTGATATCACAAAACATGGTTGCAAAAACTTTGATATTATGTGGTAGATATGTCACATCAGTTAGATAAGATGAATTTTAAATTATATCACTCGGGACAAATCTCATCCTATAAGTTAGTTTTGTTGGATTGAAATAAACTTAAAATTTATGTTGATTTAGACGAATTTACAGTATTTAACTCACAACAAACCTTATCTTATAAGTGAGTTTTATAGGATTGTAGATTTAAAGTCCATGTTGATAACACAAATTTATGGTATATAACTCATAACAGACGTCGTCTTACAAATCAGTTTTATAAGATTGAAATAGACTTCAATTAGATAAGACTAATTTACAATATATAACTCAAAACACATCTCATCTTACAAGTTAATTTTGTAGGTTGAAATAGACTTAAAGTTTACTTTTTAGTATAATATGAGAGCCTAAACTTTTAACAAGAATTTGTTAGGATTTTATGTTTGTCATGTATAATAATAAGTGTGTGTTGACTTCTAACTCAAACATGGTAATGGCATAATGTAGCATCTATATATACCAAACTCAAATTAAAATAAGTAAATCAAAAGCAAAGGGAATTAGAATGGAGGGTTTGAAAGTGAAGTACCAGTTATCATCAGCAACTAATTCTCTGACTGGCTTCTCTGCACCGTTGGCAGTGACTGTGGCATGGTTGACATCTGGATATTGGGTTGAGGAGTGATTGCCCCAAATGATAACATTTTTCACATCACACACTTGAACATTTAGCCTCTCAGAGATTTGGCCTAAGGCTCTATTGTGATCAAGTCGTGTAAGGCAGGTGATGTTTTTATCAGGGATTGAAGGAGCAAACTCTTTCAAAATAAGAGCATTAGTGTTTGCTGGATTTGCAACCACCAGCACCTGCATTAACAAGAGTAATTACCAATTGGACTTTATTGGACCATTTAGATAAATTTTCATATGTTTAATTTTACACTGAAAAATTGATCTTGGTTTGAAACAATTTTGAGTAGCTTCTTGCATTAGATAAAACATTCATACAAGTATTTTGGTGTAAGAACAATGCCATGATGCCAAAGATTTTCAAAATTGAACTCCAAAGAGGGTGAGAAAGTGGTTTGTATCCAACCTTACAATCTGCTGCAGCATGTTGCTCCAGTGCAGAAGCTTGAGCCTTGTAAATTGACACATTTTTAGACATCACATCTTTTCTTTCCATTCCTTCCTTCCGGGGGAATCCACCCACCATCACAGCAATGTTCACACCCTTGCAAGCTTCAACAACATCAGTAGTAGCAACAACACCTGTTGCATTAATGTGCAAAACCAATACTATGAGATGTCACTGAAGAAAAATCATCATATATGAAAAGGGTTAAATATATTTATGGTGACTACAAAAGTTACTGGTACTAATGATAAAGAATTGTTCTATCATCTGCTATAGAGATATAGTTTCATTAATTTTTTGAAGAGATATATAAATGTTTACTTTTAATTCCTATCAAATGTTTTAAAACAGACTAATTAAGAATTGTACTTAGGCTAGCATGAATTTTGAAAACATGCCTTTAAGAAGTGGAAAAGCAGCATCAACCAGCTCCATCTTCACCCCTTTCAAGGCCTCTTCTGCTGGTTCAATGTCAAGCATGTGCAGAATCACAGGCTGATCTGGGCCCAGCATTGCCCCTCTTGCAATCATTGGAACAAGTGCATATCCAATTTGCCCTGTAATTTAACCAAATCAAAACTAAAATTTGCATGCCAATGAAGTTAAGAAAATACTAATGCAGCAACCAAATTTTCCTATTCCAAATTATTCTTCTTGTGAACACAGTCTCACATTTTCATTGAGTTTGAGATTCAGCACTAGAACAAGTCCAGTAAGAAAACAATGTATGGCATGGAACTGAATTCATTCAACATAAAGATTCACAAAAACAAAACACTGCACATCTGATTATTTCTGTTTCCAATTTATGGACCAAAAACATGTTTACAAGTGTAATAAAACATGATCAACATTTCACAAGTTTAGCCAATGTCAACTAAGAGCTCAGTGTATCAAATTTGAGTAATACTTGTAGTTTAGAATATGAATTGCATCGCATGAAAAATGCTAAAATAAGAGTTTCAAAAAAGGGTTGCCATTACAATTTGAACCACTAGATCAATATTTTTGAAATATTTGTGACAGTAATTATGATCACACAAGTCACATTTGTCTTCAATTTCCCACAATATCAAAGAACGAGACAAAACTTTGATCATAATTACTATTTAAAACTGTCAAAGATATGCAGATAGAAAACAATCAGAGGAAAATTTGAAAAGACTGAATCATTCATGCCTGCAGCACCAGTGACCAATACTGTGATTGGTTCCTTCTCTTCCTTGAGAAGACCAAACATGTGTCTGACAATCTTGCAAAACAAAACAACACAAAGCAAAACAAGAAGAATTTTCTTAAGAAATGTATAGTCCTCAATGCCCCAAGCTAACATTTGTAATTCCATGATCGGTTTGTGTTCATATCCAAGGGACACAATCTCCTTCATTACCCTTTTATACAATGCAACATAATTTAACAATTGAAGAATCCATGCATATGAGACATTCCTCTGTAACAAGACAATCATATATACCATAACCGAGTCCACAAGAAATGCAAGTGCAAGAGAATCAATCATCACCACCTTAGCAGCAAAGAAAAGAACATTTTTCAAAGTTTGATCCATAAGATAAACATTATAAATTATAATACTTTTACATGTCGCATTTTTCTTAGATGGCAAACAAGGCAAGAATGGATTCAATTCAAGTAAGAAATTAGTTTTATGTATTGAAAATAAAATTACCAGCAGCTCCAGTGACAAGAACTCTAACTGGGTCTGTGGCCACCATTATGATTTGGAGTGAGATTCTAGAAAGCAAGAAATGGAGATTTCACAGTGGCAGAACAAAAACTTGGTTGTGTATATATAAGTGAAAAAAAAAAGTGACAAAAAGTGAAAGCCAAATAGATAAATAAAAGTTAGTGATTAGATTAATACTGAAACAGTCAAAGGAATGAGCAATTGTGTAGGGAAAGAAAAGAAAAAGTCTTCAATTTTTTCTGCATGTGATATTAATGCCATAAAGTAGAGTACGTGGATAAATTACTAACTTTAATGAATATAGAGATAATAAATAAATGTATAAAGTATATATGTGTTCTTTAAAATATATTTTTTTTTTCTATCTTTTAATTTTAAAGGCATAGCTATTGATTTTTAGCCTATCTGAATCATTTTTTTTTTTCTTTTGTAAAGCACTGTCTACATTATTTGAGGATATAAAATGATGGTTTTTAATTTAAAGAAACTAAATCCGGGTAAGGAAAATTCAAAATAAAATAGAATTGAAGTTGTAGAAGGATACACGCATTTTTATTCAAAATAATTTAAGGATTAAATAATGTTTTGATATTTTAAAAAAAGGACCATACTGAAATTGATGTTTTTTAAAAATATTCAGTGTATACTCAATATTATTAAATATGCAAATTTAGTCATGGCATTAACTTTGTTAGTTTTGAATACACTCTATTAAAAAAAAAAAATTTGGTGATAGTGTTTTTTAATATAGTAATATTTATATTTTAAGGTTATGTTTACTTTATTTATATATTCATATTTTATTTTTAATAATTGCGACATATACCATGTATTATGTATAATGTGTGTATATATATTATTTTGAATTTAATTTTAAAATTTATATTTAATGCTATTTTTATTTAGATTAGGAAAAAATAACAGATTTTTTTTAAGAAAATAATATGAGGGCATTAGCTATTTTAATGCAAATCGGATGTTCTGGTTTGACAAAGAATCTTGACTCTCTTTTTTCCCACTGTGTATTAAAGTTCAGTACATATTTTGCAATGTGATATAAAGTTATTTTTAGTTTTTGATAGTTTTAAAAAACATATCAAAATCCCATGTAAAAATAAAGATCAAAATTATAGATTGAAAGATATAAAATATTAAAAAAATTGTCCAAAATATGTTATATGTTTGATGTCTTCATCTTTTGTCTCCAGTTGCTTCCTGAAACATCATTGACTCTTCTTCAATAATAACAAAAGAAATTGAAAATTAAACATGTTCCACTAAGAAAAGAAATTTTATAATTTAAAAAGAAACCGAAATTAATATCTAAATTTCTTTTATAATTTTTTAATTTACAATATTTATAATAACTCCTTTTTATTTAATTTTAAAAATGCCAAAACGTCTGCGTTTTGCGTTTATATTGTTGGTAGTGTATAAAATAGTTTCTATGAATCAATCAATTTGAAGTATGAAAATAGCTCATTTACCACTGAACCTTCCACGTTCGAGTGGTCCGAATCGCCGCCGCCGCCGGAAAACCTCAAATTGGTGGTCGGAAGCACGCCGGAGGCATCTCAAATCGAACTTGAATAAGGTAACCGTTCTAGTATTGCGTCTCAATGGCTCTCTATCAATTGCAGCGTGATGTTTTGGTTGCTTTTGCTATGATTTAGAATACTTTTTTGCTAAAGCTAAACTCCAATTACATTCTGCGGTGACCATTTGAGTATAATTTGTATACTTAGAAATGTTGTATAGAGCAAAGTCATTAATCAACACTTGCTATACTTAATTTTAACTAAATTAATGTGCAATATGGTTGGAAATTTATATTTTTATAACTCCCATCTTCCCCATGGGTGTGGGTTCAAACCCTCCTCATGCCAGTTTAGCTGCTTGGTGGGTGTTCCTGATTCCGAGAACTAAAGTTATTTAGTCGAGTTCTATTGCCCCAGTTGAAACCCTTGTGCATTAACACTGCTGCAGTAGCAATTGAGGAGTTAAGAGGAAGGTCATTGCTCCATTGAAGAGAGCTAGTTTCCTGAAGGTAATCTTTTCATTTGAATTCGCATTCTGTTAGATAAAGATGGTTATGTTGACTATCATAAATATTTCAACTCAATGTGTTAGCCAGTATATAACTGCTCAGATAAGTGGCTGGGGGTTGGATGGAAAAACATATATTAGAATATTCCTTCATCCATATATTTGGTTATTAGTTACATTTCTTAGAGGAAATCTACACAAATAGCATTATTTTTCCATTTTGATTAAACTGAATGCTTGTTATTTTGATGATATTTTATACAAATTTCTCTAGATAATGTTTTCTTTAAACTTTTCAGGAGTTTCTTTTCTTCAAATATGGACGAGAACATGAAACAGTTCCAAAAAAAGTTAACAGAACTGGAAGTGGAAGCTGAGCATCATCTTTTAGCCCGACATCAGGTAATTCAAATTTATGAACTGAAGGTGATTACTGTTTTTACAAAGACTTATAAAAATAGTAAGTAATAAAATTCATTTAAAAGGAGTAAAATCTAGCTTCGATTGCTACATTGAGGACAAGAAATTGGTCTTATTGAGAAACTACATGGTAGAGTTCGTAATTATTTTTGTTTCTTTTTTGCTTTGTATGAAGTATGTATGTCAGAATCTATTGTTGCATTCAAATATTCTCTTGGGAACATAATAACGATGAATTTGAGACTCTTTCTCATCTAATGTATTCTACTTTTCCATTCCTTAATGCTGTCTTCTTCCCAGGTTTTTACACCAATTTTATGGTGAAAACATCCTGCTCCTTTCATAAATGAATCAATATAATAAGAGTCTGGTACACAATTCCTTAAATTTCAATGATATATCTTCAAGATGAAATAGTTCTGTAGCATATTAATCATGCAAAACTACAAATTAGCGACTTGAGATTTGTGTCTTGTACAACTTAGTCTCTAAACTTCAAAAGGCATATGTTTAGATCCTCAAGGTTCTCAACATGCAGAAAACGTCTATGCTAATTTTTCTGTTAAAATTTCACAAACTCTGTCACGTGATTAACAATTGATTAACATGTCACCTTCATGTTTTAATCATGAGCAACTTAACCAACCATATATAACTTTAAATTGGTGTATTTCTTCTAAGTTGCACATGATTAAAACATTTGTAATCATGTTCTACTTTTAAAAGGGTGTATAACTTTTATCAATATGTGTGATATGCAAAACTTTTAATCATGATGGAGACAGAAAAACTAAGCACTAGAAGTACGGGAAACATAAAAACTATAGGCAAAACAATAAAGGAATATAGGTCAATCATTTGTCTTTATTGACACGATTTACTGTAAAACATAGCAATTTTTGATCCATCTATCTAGCAAAATCCACCAAGTGGGAAAAGGCTGAATTGCTTAAAGTTTTGAAGATAATTAGAAAAGTTTTTTAAGCAAAAGCTAGTCTAAAAAAATTTCTTTGCCTCTCTATAATATAGAAAAGTAGCTTTTGGAAAACTATAGTATAGTAGTTTTTTTCTGAAAAAAGCTTTTAGCTAAACACACCCTTAAATGACAAAAACTATATATAACCTTGACCCATCAACCAAAGTAGGTGGGCAACTAGCTCTCCTAAATTATGAAACCTTGGTGTTGTCTGTTGTAAATTGTTCTTAGATTAGATGTATTTGGTGTTACATTTTTTTCCCTAGTATCTTTGGTATACTGTCCGTTCTACTATCCACTATCTTATTACTACAATTTCGGAATCTGCTGCCTTCTGCTGCTATCTAGGACTAATAACTATAAGTTAATCCACACACTAAAAGCTGCAAAGAACCCACTAAAGTGCCAAATGAGTCATGGCAGTCAGTTTGGATTCACAAAGTAACTAATTACTTGAGCCCAAAGTTATTTCCTTATTAATATGCTATGTCCTTAACAGAAATCAATTCAATACCATAGTCCCAATCGAGACTTTTTTGTTTACTATGCCTATAAAAGCTTTCTTTTTTTCCTACTGGATCTCTTTAATCGCTTTTCAATTAAATGTGTCCCTTTTGGAAAAATACAGCTGGTTGAGAATGATAGATTGAGAAATGGGAATAGAGAAGCACTTACTGCACTAAGGAAAAGGGCTCGGACAACAACTAGCAGTGTTCCATCTCCTTTTGAATCAATGATGAGGGGAGTTGCTGGGAGCAGCTCAAGACCTTTGGTCCAGGAGGTTTGCAACACCTGTGGCAACCATCACCCTTCTGAGCCAACATGGATGATGTTTCCAGGAACAGATCTGTTTGCCAGAATTCCGTTTCATGCAGCTCATACTATATTGGAAACAGGTTTTTGGCCACCCTATTCTCTAACAACTGGAAAAATACTGAGAAAAAAAGCAAGACAATTTCTCTAAATGTTTACCCACGTTGGTTATCTTTTTTCATGTGCCTGAGCATAATGCTTGCTTGCCTATTGCTTATTACTTCTGTATTTTGAGAGGACGGGGCAGGGCATTCTACGGTAGTAATGTATGGCCATAACCCCTAATTCCTAATCGATCCAATACGTGTGAGATTAATCTTTTCCCTCTAATTATGTTTTTTGTATTATATTGGATGAAATGAGAAGCTGGGTTTTATGCATTAGTTTGGAAAACAGTGTACAGAGGCAATGTAATCGTGTCTAACTTGCGTTTATTTACTGTTTCTCTTTTCTTGGTCGTAAATCTTCTTGAGATATTTAAATGGCCTGTCATACTAGTTATTGGTTCAAGTTGATTGTGGTAGGCAACTTCTTGTAATTGCAATCCCTGCAACAATGAAAAGAATGTAATTTTACCTAAATGTGGCTTTTGTCTACTGCGCTGTTGTGGTTTCAAATGCCACTCAAAAGAATGATTCTTGTCTGGAACTATATCTGAATTGTTGACATAGGACTTTCTTATTATTTTTTATATTAATTTATTTTTCACTGTGTAACACAGAATCTGTACTTATATAAGCAAAGTTCATGACATGTATGATCATTACTATACACCAACTTTTATAGTTTAGAAGTTGAGACTGACTATCTCCATTAATGTTCTTTTATTGATCGTTATTATTGTGATGGTCCAAACTTTGAACTGTAGCTATTAGTGAAAGTCCTTTTATCGAAAAACTTATGTCTAATAAAAATTGCTTGGTATCTTTTTCTACTGATCATGTAATTATTTACAGATCAAACACAGCTTGACTTTGAGTCCAAGAAACTACAGAGCATTATGAAGGAAAAAGCTTACCTTCTATCAGAGTCAGGTGTTCTTGCAGACAAGATAAGTCCTGGAGTGCTCAAATCGCTTGTAACCTTAACTGACAAGCCAAAGTAAGATGCCTTGAGCTGGCTATATCGTGAGAAAAAGCTTGTTGTGACATTATCAACTCGGTGGAAAATGTCACTGTTTTCTGGGAGAATCTTTCTTGAGGCATTTAGGTTAGGTTAGTTACTAGTCTGTTACTGCAATTGTGTACATTTTTTTCATAAGTTTATATACTAATACTGCTAAACTCAATCCTAGAAATGGAGCTATTGTCACACATTTAGTGCTTGTCTGCTTTAACTTATTTTGATGAAATACTAACTGATTTTAACAAACTCTCGAGGCAGATTTTTTTCACGCTTTAAAAAATAAGCTATACCAAACATGGATCTGATTCTTTGACTGGTATGTGGACCTTGCATTTTCTCTAGACTTAGTGAGCCAGATGTGGGGTCTTTATCATATAATGGCATTAAACCCAACCTCTTCTCCAACCTTATAACCAAGTAATGAATTTAAAACCAATGAAGAAGAATGATGTCTGTGCTCAGGTTAATATCATGTAATTTGATTGCCTGGATTTTGCAAAATTATGAGTTGTGGTAACCTGGGGTGGGGATTAACAGGAATTGGATCGGACAGATTGGGGTTAGTTTATCATAATATGGCAAATTAAAAGTCTGATTTTTTGTTAGAAGAGGTGTTTATAATTAGTTTCCAATCGTGGTTCAAATAAGATTGCCACTGAAGTTGGACTTTTGTAGATTGAGCTTGAACCATTGACTTTGGTCAACTTAGACAATCTAGCATTTAGCAACCATGTGTTATCCACGTTCCCATTTTGTTGTGGTCCCCTTTGGAGGAAGCTCTTTAAATTGAGTGGAATTATTGCATTAGAAAATGAACACATGTTTCACCAAGAAAGATTTTGTTGGACAGTCTGGAAAGGATTGCGATATAAACAAAGAGATTGTGATCTTACAAAGTGTTTCCAGAAAAGTAAGATGTGGTAGAAAAGATAGGAGAAATTAAAGTGTTGGGATAATTCCAACAGTTCATGGAAGGAGTTGTCACCAATCAAGCAATTGAAGTTTTATCATGCCACTGACTTTTCCTATTACTTATTTTCAGGTGAAGTGGTCCAAACCTCTATCTTTAGGGTTAAAGATATGTGGGAACTAAAGTAGTTTGGTCGGAAGAACTAGGCAATAGTCTTGCTCATAATGAACAGTTTTAGGGATGAGTAATGCTTTGTATCATTTTCCTCCTTCTCTCACTAGTCTTCTTATTACTTTATACAGAAGAAATTAAATGAAAAAGAAATGTATGTAATGTGTTAAAAAATTAAAATGTATTTAAGAGGATAATGTAAGATTTAGAATTATTGTAAGATGATAGTGTGGGATAATGTTTATGGAACTCAAGTATTCATGTGGCCATTAAGATTTGTGTCTATTCAAAGATTAAATATGAAGTGAATTTAAAATTATTAACATTATTGACCTATTTTTGAGAAAATATTTAATTGTAGTAAGATAATAATTAAAATACTTTCAAAGAATAAATTAAGTATTTTTTATTTGTTAGGTAAATTATACTTTTCTTATGTAAAATGATTAAATTTTAGTAGTACCAGTTTATTCTAAGTGATATGTATGGATAATATACAATAGAATGAATTTATACAAATAATAGCATTTATAAATGATTTATTATAGCATTTATACCTTGACAAATTTCAAAGAAGAAAAATTAAAATATTTAAAATTATAATGTTTAATGTATTATGAATAGAAAAATTATAAAACTTCTAACTTTTTAAAAATTATAACTAAGATTTTGTTTTTCTCTGTTACCAGCATTTGAACCCGGTCTAATAGGATATTACCATGTTGAGGAAGAAAGAACTAAGCATATTTTTTACTCCCTCTTATTCTAAAATATAATTATTTAACAAATTTAAATTGAGAATATTTCAAAAGTTTATATTATTGTAATGAACGGGTTAATGGGGGTATTGTAGTCTTTTTACATCAAAACCTAATTAGATTATCAAATATGATAACCTGACATTTGTAATTTCAAATTTCTTGAATAGTAAATTGTTCATTTTAGAAGAAAAAAACACCATATAAAGATGGACAAAATGTAAGTGAATTATTATAAAATTAAACTAAACTTTATAAATAATTTAAGAGAATTAAAATATTTTATAAAATAGTTTAAATAAATTGAACTGAATGATGTCATAATTTAAATTGAAATATTATATTTTACTTAAAATGTATGAATAATTTGAATTATATTAATAAACATCTTATTTTAAAATATATTTTAAATATCATAAATTATATTTCAGTTTACTTCTAACCATTTTATTAATCCATAAGATGAACTTAGTCAAATCTCAAACTTAATCTTGATTAATTAGAGTCAAATCTTGATTAATGTAGATCTTAACTACATTAATAAGATGTTTTTCTTAAAAACACAAGTCAATGAATTGTTTTATGTTTGGTTAATACTTCAGACAGTCTAAAATCACGTTCGTGGCTACTTTTACTGACTTACACAATAACTCGCTTTGAAGGTCAATAAATTCACTGAATTAAATTAATTTCAATATATATATATATATATATAATTAATTCTAAAATAATATACTTACATAAATGATTTCAGTATTTACTTTTTAAGTATTTGTAACCAGTTCTGTAACTAATGACTTATACCCTATTCTGAGTCTATATAAAAAAGAATCACGAATGCTTCCGAATTATTATTATTATTAGTAATAAAATTATTACAAGAGCGCATATTATTTTAACATTTTTTTTCTATTTCTACACTGGATTCTTAATTTTTAAAAAAATTATATTGATGGGATGATACATTACATTAATTAATATATTTTAATTCTTTGAACAAAAACATTATATTGTGTTTCCTGTAAGAGATATTGTTGAAAATGTTGTAGAAATATGACAAATTTGTGTTACCTCACTAAATTTTAGTATAATTTTCTATTCTGTTACTATTATTATTATTATTATTTATTATTATTATTTATTATTATTATTATTTCAACATCTAGATTATTAATATTATTATTTGAAGTTTCCATCCATTGTTTATTTATTATTATTTTTTCTATCTCAACCCATCTTCACATTAAAAATATGGAAAATGGATACAAACCTTCCATTTCCCTGGTGACTGTGGTCCATAAATGAACTGGGCTTATATCTGATGGGCTATGCAATATTGTTAATATCACACAACCACCACATTCAATTTTGTAGGTAAATTTTGTTTTTAATCCTTTATTCTTTTTATAAAAATTACTTTCAGTTCCTTGACATTTGTTTATTGGTTTTACTCCTTCATCAATCTTTTTACAAGTTTAATTCCTTAATTTTTTTTTATGTGTTTTATTGTTTTACTCCATCCTATCAAATATCAACTTTAACTTTTCGACTGTAATTTAGGGAATTAAAAGGGGTCAGCAAAGTATTGAGAAATTAAAAGTAAATCGCATTGAAAAATGAGAAAATAAAAACAAAAAATGTTTTTTTTATTGTTGTGTTAATAATATTTAACAATTAGAATGAATGTGTTGTGATGAGTGATGATGCAGAAAATGTTGTAGTAGACATTCCGTACATAAGGTCGTGGTCAGTGTCAGGCTTTTTGTTGTGATAAACACTTTGTTTCTCTCTCTTCTCTTTTTCACATAAAATTTGGACTTTGATGCATTCTTATCCATGGCACCACCATTTGATTTTCCACTATGAACAGATTACATGTACGTCTGACACGTGTTGATAGCCTAAGGAGAGTGAAGAGGTTGTGCGAGTGGGATTGGGGTCATCTCTGGGCAACCTGTCTATGATTGATGCACACATTCTCATCCCCTTCAACTTCACTTACCTCCTCCTTTTTCACACTTATCTTTTCATTCAATTCAAATACTATAAAGAAAAAAAAATGTTTTAAATGTAACTTTATCCTATATTGTAAAATCATTCATGTTAAAGTAATTTATATCTAATTTGACATGATTTATATTATTGAGTTTATATTATATATATATATATATATATATATATATATATATAATATTTTTTTTTTATATTTTTATTTATATATATATATATATATATATATATATATATATATTATGATTTAGTTATATTTTTATTTAATATAGCATATTAATAGATTTTAGATATAAGATTAAATATTTATAAATTGTTTAACACTAATTTGATGTTAAGTCCTTGAACCAATCTTAACAAATGAAAACGAAAAGATTAGATTTTTGTTTTAAATGGATTAATTCGATCAGGAAATGTCAATGGTGTTCAACTATATCTATGTCTTAATAAATGATAGTTTTATAAAAATTTTATCCTTAAAAAGGAATTCAAACAAAAAGACCTACTATCATTGTTTTTATTTTTTTATAGCGGTTGAAAGATTAGTAAGAACTCTCAAGAGAATAAAGATATTATAAAGGAATTAAGTGTGAGAATAAAGATAATATTATATATATATATATATATATATATATATATATATATAAGTTTATTATATAAAATATTGTAGTCTTTAAGTGTATTCTTAGGTGTTTTGAGTCAGCTTCAGGATTAAGAGTCACTGTAAAAAAGCAATATAAGAGACATTGGCGTGAAAAATATAGATTTGTACAGATTCTTTGTAATTATGAACTGTAAAATTATAAAGTTATATTTCATATATTTAAGAGTCCTTATAGGAGGAAATCATAGAAGAAAAGAATTTTGACAAAGCATGATACCAAAATTAAAGAAGAGACTCTCTAGGTAGAAAAGAAATTATATATCATTGGCAAGAAGAATATGTCTAATAAGATCAGTGTTATCATCTTTGTCTTTGTTTTTATTATCTATCTTCAAACTGCAATAGTTAGTGGAGAAAGAGATAGTCAAGATTCAAAGAGAGTTTCTATGGGTATAGGGATATGAAGGGAGAAAGATGGCATGGGTAAAGTGGGAGAGTGTTTGTAAGAGTAAAGAAAAAAGGGGGTTAGGTATAAAAAATCTAAAATGTTTTACTATAGTTTTTCTTGAAAATTGAAAATAGAGGTTAGGAATGGAAGAAAGGGGGTTGTGGAGGGATATAATAATATCCAAATATAGTTCATAGAGGAATCTAGATGATAGTAAGGAGAGCTCAAATGAGTCTAAGTGGTGGATGGATCTAAGAAGCATATGTAGAAATGGGGAACTAGGAAAATGGTTTAATGAGAATTTGAGTTGGAAGATTGGTACAGTAAATAAAATTAAGTTTTGGGATGATATTTGGGTAGGGGAATGTAAGTTATAAAAGATAAATATATGATAATATATGCTAACTCAACCCAAAAAGAAGCTAAGGTGGTAGAGGTCAGAAAATGGAATGAAAATCAATGGGTGTGGCTACTAAATTGGAGAAGAAATTGATTTGAATGGGAAAAATCAATATTGGACAACTTTATGATGTAGATACACATGTGTAATGTGAGAAAGGAAAAGGACGATGTACAGGTGTGGAAAGGAGATCAAAACTTAAAATATACAAGGAGATCTACTTATGAAAGGGTAAGGAATGAGTTAAGAGGAGAGAAGATGACCGTGTATGATAAATTCTGGAGGATAAAGGCCTTACCCACAACCCAAGTACGTACATGGAGGGTGTTAAACAATAAGGTGGCTACTTTTGACAACTTGTATAAAAAGGAAATTCAGGTAAGAGATAGAAAATGTATATTGTGCAAGTAAGATGAAGAGTCTATAAGTCACTTATTTTTCACATGCAAGGTAGTAAATACAATATGAAACATGATAGATAAGTGGATAAGGGTGCAGTTGATATATCACAACATGACCAAGACACATTTTTTAGGCTACAAATTAATAGGATTAAGTAAAAAGAGTAACTATGAGTGAAAAATAGTGTGGGTGGCCATAATTTGGAATATATAGACACACATAAATATTATGATATTTAAGAATCTTAAGTTTGATGTTGAAGAAGTTTTCATACTAGTCCAAATTAAAACATAGGTTTGAATAACAAGAAAATTTAGAAAAGTCAGGTTTACATATTCGGATTGGTGTCTGAACCCAGAAGGTTGTCTAAAGTCAATAAAATAATATTTTGATAATAGAGTAGGCATCAAATATAATAATGTAACGTTTAAATGCAAGATAAGAAATATGACTATTTGATAAAGAAAATTAAAAGAATAGTGAAGACAATAACAAGTGTCTTTAGAAGACATATCTATTATAAAAAAGGTTAATAGTTTGCAAGATGATCTTATAAGTTGATAAAATGTGTTGAAGTTCTAAAATGTGTATATATTTTTATTTTTTATACAGTTTATCTTGAGACGTATAACGAATCCTATCGAAAGATGAGTTAACTAATTTGTTTACATTGTCATTTTTATTGTCTTAATTCTTAGACATTAGTTAGGATTAATTTTTTTTCCTAAACATGTATATGTACAGAGCTAGAAGGAATTTAGAGAGGGTTTGTGTTTCTATGTGTGTAGGTTTTATAATTAAAAGGTTAAGATAACAAGACATAATTGTAATAATGGAGACAACCATGTTAATAGAAGAAAATGAGATGAACACAGTATATAATTGTCAGGCACAATGTTGTTTATATTTTGAAGGACTCAAATAATTAAAAATTCTTTTACAGTGAAGATTTAGACACAAAAGTATCAATTATAATTAGTTGGACTGACATTTCTTATTCAACTAGTGTATGATATCAAAAGAGGAGCAATTTTTAAAGAAGACTTAAAAACTAAGTTATAGATTTAATGAAGATACCTAATTAAAGGTGTGTGAAGTAATGCAAATTAAAATCTCTTTATATATTCCCTTGAGGCTAATACTGAACTACTATATTTAGTTGTTATTAGTATTATTTAAGGACAAAAGTAAAACAGATAGGTAAGTTACATCTGCTCAAATAAAATATATGAATCACATATGTTTTTATTTTTTTTACAAGTTGGAACACCTTATTAATACTTCTATTTTAATATATTATTTATTGTTGATTAAAAAAATAAGTGTTGATAATACACTTTGACAATTAATTAAAATAATTTATAAATAAATTATGTTGACATAAATAAATAAAAAATATGTTAATCAATTAACTAATGAGCATAAAAATGATTATATTAATTCAGTAATATCTATTAACCAATAATATTGGTATGGTTATAATTATTTAAATGATAGAATCAATAATTTTAAACTATTATATAATTCATTTAGACAAATATTTAATAAATTAATATTCAGTACAATAACTTAATTAATTACTATTTATTGAGTAATAATAATTATATAATATTTGAATGATAAGTTTTTGTGAAGAAAGAAACAGAATCAAATAATTTCAATATTATTACAAGTGTAGATAATAAGATAAAATTAAGCACTTTTGTGACTACCAATCACTAAAAAAATTGTGAAGGTTACTAAATTATCTTAAATAATGTAGATATTATTATAACCTTTTGATTCTGAAATCAATACAATGAATAAAATATACCTTAATTTAAATGATTTTAATATTAATTGAAAACATTGAGAAAAAATATTTAAACTTATTTAATTATATATAATAAGTCCAAATGCAGTATAAATACATATATATTCTCTTAACAAATAAAGATAGAATAACCCCTAATTTGTCTTAAATAAACTTATTTAATTTATTTATGATAGATAATATTTAATTAATTTATGATACACAAGAATATAACAAAAATAACTAAAGAAATGATTAGATATCCAAATAAGAATTATATTTTTCTATAATAAAGTATTTAAAATTTTGATTTAGGAAATTGCTCTTAGTCTTCTGTAATCAATTATAATATTTCTTTCCATTAGCTATTTTTCTTTTTCTTTGGATCAATTCCATATCTAATCTCCGTGTTCTCTTGGATTCAACTGCACTTAATTAATGTGGAATTGATTCTGGTTATTATTTTATTCAATAATTTACTGATGCGAATTTCATATAGAAAATCTCTTCATGAGTCCATTCTACACTACATCTAATCAAATATCAAATAGCAAGACTAAGCATTAATTTCTTGGCCAACTTTTTTTCAATGCTTCTACAAACTTTGCCAAAAAATCTTAGAAGAAAAATAAAAAGAAGTAAAATAAGTTTAGTTCACATATAAATTAAATTTAAAAAAAAATTCTCCTATATCTTGTTTAAATTTTCATTTTTTACTTACATATAAACTAATTTTAACGTAATTCTTTTTCTTTCAAACATATCTCTAACTAATTTATTTCTGATAAAGTATGAGTTAATTCTATAAATGCTTTTTTAACACTAAGTTTATTTGAAGTTATACTATTTCATTACTGAACATGTGCAACGTAATAGGGTTAACCCTATCAGGCACCAGTGTTTGTTAACTTGAAGCACACCTTCAATTATGGTAGATTGGAGGGATGGAGGAAAGAAAAGTGAGAGATAAAAAAAAAAAAAAAAAGTGATTAATTTGAATGGTATTAGGTTTAAGGAGGAGTTTGTGAAATGAGTGCATGTTGAAAGATGCCTTTTATACTTATTTATTATACTTCTTATTTATTAATTTATTTTTCTGACAGAAAAAACACATTCTTTTGAAATAACACTCCACCCATAATCATCTTTTATGTTCCATCAATGAATCTAAGATGTGAGTATGATAATTCTTCTAAAATGATATCTATATTTTTTCATTTTGTTATACTTGGTATTTTATAATTAATTTAAGGAAATTTTTAAATAGATTTAGTTGAGAAGAATATGTATTTAGTATCTATTTGATTATATACATAACTTTATAATTATATAAGTGAGATTTACTGTAAATGAAATCATTATAATTAATTAAAAAAATGACATGTTTTTATATCAGTTGTTAACTAGAAGGAATGTAGAAAATAGTATAACATTAGTTGGAAACTAAATAAATGTATTATGTTGACTTTCTATCCATGGTTCTGATTAATAATTGATATAGAAAGTCTATTTATAATGTATTTCAGTTAACTTAAAAACATAGAATATTGATTTTAAAAATCAATTGATGTTGTATGTCCATTTTCTACGTTGATTGATTAACAATTAATGAGAGAACACTTCATTTCCTATATATCACCTGTATAACCAAAATATAGTATTCAGGATAACTATTTAATTTTAATTTATGAAAAAATCATTTTCTTTACTTTCTTATAAATACATAGATTGTATTAACTTTCTATTGATTACGGATTGAACTGAAATGATATATCCACTTTTTATATTGGTTTTATTAATAATATATGTAAAATGTTTTCTTTTATAATGTATTTAAGTCAAATGAGGAACATACCATGTATGGATTGTAGAAAACAACTTAGATATGTTCACTTTTCACAATAATTAACAATAAACTAAGAGTGTCTTCAGTTTTCACATTAGCTACATCTATGTTAATTATACAAATATAATTGAATTTTCAAAATAACTAGTATAAATTACGGATTATGGTGTATTTAGAAAAAATCCCCTTAAATATTTATATACGACTTGATCCTAGGCTTTTACTTTGGCTTCTTCGAGTAATACACAAGACTCACCTTACGATGGAAGCCAAACATCGTAGATTTTGCTTAAATTGCAAAACTAACCCGAAAATATTGAAGAAAGTACATATTAATATTAAAACAAATAACCATTAATTAATTCATTTTTTCGTCCAACAACCTTCATATAAAAAACAATCTTTAATGAATTATAAATCTATTTAAAAAGCTTCTGAAGATACTTTCAAAAAAAGTAAAAAATAAAATACAATTTTTCACAAGTCAAAATTAACTCACAAAAAAAGCTTAAAACATATAAATTCAGAAAAATTATAACTCATAAAAATTTTCTCACTTAAAGTTTAGAAAAACTTATTTTAGTTTCTAGATTAATTCTTACTTACTAATATATCTTTTGAGTGTGTACAAATCAAATTATAGGAGAAGATGGTTGTTGTTTCACAAGGGTGATTTACATTATTATTGATGAGGGTTAGGTTGAACAATAGACTACACTTTAGATCAAATATTCAGATTTTGAAACTTTGTTTAGATTTTGAAATTTTGATACTCCAAAAGTGAGAGTGCAATTAGAACCCTAGCTAGGTCTCAACCCTAACTCAATGAAAAAAGGGTTTTGCATATACTTTATTTCCCTAACATGAATATGATGATTGATTAGCAGCCTTTTGTGAAGCTGTTACTTTCTTACCATAATGCTGTCAATTAGCATGTCCAGTGGCAGGACTGCAGCAGTACTACTTCCTCCCATTTTCCTACCCATCATTTTCCTTCTTCTTTAACTGATCAAACATTTTTCTAAGATCATTCTGATTCCGCCCACGGAAGCTTCCTTATATAACTACTTTCCACACATAACCCTATCAGTACTTCCCATTAACTTTGCTGCAAAAATTTTCACCCTTAACAACACTTTCCTCACCCTCTCACATTCACCATTTCCTCTATACAAATCATTCTCACCACTGTTATAATATCTGCTTAATGTTCTTCCAAACATGCAACCACTTCTATTGTCATTTCCTTCTGTCATTAGAGACTTTGAAGACGTATATATCACTATTATAAACAATAAACTATTATTTCTGTGTGTATAGTAAAAAGAACTATTTTTTTTCATAAACAATTAAAATTTGGGAAACTATGTCTAAAGGATTTGTTTATGTTTAAGTTAATTTTAACTTATAAAAAACTATTTTTTTAATTAGCTTTTAATCTGTGTTAATGTTCTTCCAACCTTAACAATCCAAACATGCAACCACTTCTACTGCTATTTCCTTCTATCATTAGAGACTTTGAAGACATATAAATATTATAAACAATAACACTATTATTTCTGTGTGTGTACTACTTAATTACAACAGAAAAACGTAAAAAAAAGATTGTTTTTTTTCATAAACGAAAAGTTAAAATTGTGAGAAACTATACATATATGCAAAGGTTTTGTTTATGCTTAAGTTAATTTTAACTTATAAAAAAACTACTTTTTTAATTATATAGAGAAATGGGTCAAGAATAATCGTTAATATAGTTAAATATCCAAACTGAAACATATGATATATCATTGAGGTTAAATGATAAATCGATGAACAAATGTTGGGTGTGTTTGTTGTTTAGTAAAAACAAGTTTTTACGTGGATTCCTAGGAAACAAGAGGGTCTTATACTTTTTGCATAATGCATTAACTTTAACGTGATTTTGTGAATTATACGTGTGGTTTAGATAGGTTTCCAAAGAGCCAAATAATTGGTAGTGGAAGGGGACTAACTTGCAAGTTCATGAAGGGAAGTTAATTAATTAACATTGACGTGAGATATATTGCAAGGGAAAGTTGAAATAAGGGCTAGGGAACCCTACTTACTTGACCTCTTCCTTTTCTTTTATCTCTTATTGTTCTTTGTTCTCGTCTCATTTGATTTTGGCATTTTGGTTTCTGCAATTAGGTGAGTTCTAAATGCTTTGGAATGGTACTTCTTTTGGTGACGCTTGCCCTATGTAATGTTATTTTGCTTCTTACAATATGTGCAAAGGCCAAGAGAATAACATATGGTTGCATACAATAATTTACAAATTACGGAATACGGATGAAGAATAGATAGCATCCAAGACATTGATATTGAAAATAGCTACGGATTAATTAACCAAATGGGTAATTGAAAATAGCTATAGGGATATTTGTCGTAGTTTCATAATAATTATTTTAATCAGAAACAACTTGCAACCTTGGTTGGGTTATGTGTAAAAAAAAATTTCTATGATTAAACAACCGAGTTAACACAACACACACTTTTTTTTTTTTTCCTTTTTTTTCAAATTAGAAAAGTTTTTCGACAAATAATTAATGCATTGGAGTTTAAGAAGTCTCCTATTGAATAAAGATAGATAATTAATCACAGCTTTATCTTTGGATCTGTCTTATAGCTTTACGCATTGATTAACAAAGACTCGTGTAATTTTCTTATAACCTCTCTATTTGGTTTTACATTCCCACATTATTCCGTAACATAATGTCTATCTTTTTAAGAGAAAGTTATTTAACGTTAGTTATCCAAATATAAAAATAAAAAATAAAAACCGCTAGCTATAAAGAAATAGCATGTACTAATTAAGGGAAACATGTTAATCATTAAGATTATTTATGTCAATATAAAATATTGCCTAGAAAATTAAGTTATTTGTAGAAGCATTACAATTCTACATAAATGTTATGAGAAATATCGATAATATATGTATTGTATTTTTATATCAACAAAATTTATTATTAAGAAATATTATTTTATTATTGTAGAGTTTTTTTATGAGTAACAAAATTATATTAAATTGAAATACTTTAAGGTATTTCAACCCTTATATAAATATAAATATATATATATATATATATATATATATATATATATATATATATATATATATATATATATATAAACCAAATTATAACAAGTGATGTCTTTCTAAAAAAAATTTTATACTCTGACAGCCGATAACATAAGTAGAAGTTAAGGTAGTAACAACAGGTAGTGCATTACATAAAATAAAACTAGATTCACTTTCAAATGTGATAACCTATCCCAACTTAGTCACGTTATGTAAAATTGTCATTCGAGCACAATTACAACTTTGCATACCATGAGGTGAACTTTGTTTTATTTATGTAAACACTCATTAGACTAAAGTAATCTTACATATCAACAATCAGAAATATAGTTAGTCATCATGTTGTCTTTACTTCATAGATTCATCGACCATACTATTATGTTTGAATTTGGTATATGTGTCAACGGGAAGAGAACCTCATGATCTGCATAAACAAAAGACGCATACCCTTTGTGCAACATCTTCTCATCAAACATGAAATATACAACATGACAACATCAACCGTATCAATTGAAGTCAATAATTTACAGTTTTAATTACCTAGCACTATCGGTAGACCAATTATGATTTAACCAAAACTACCTTGAGTTATAGATCATAGATGCACTTTATTTTATCTAACTTATCCAAACACCTACATCTCCCTCTAAATTCTTTTCTCGTTTGTACACATTGATTTTAAACAAGTCTTAGGATTCAACCATCAATCTGAATATACGAGTCTAATTTTTTTTTTATATATTCCATTAATCCAAGTCTAAGTTTTAATCTAGACTAATGTAAAGACCTCTATAGGATCAAACTTCTCATTCCTAAAGACAACCTTATTCTTGTGCTTCCAAATACTCCAAATAGTTGTTATCCATACAATTCTCCGCATGTTGTTGCATTTTCTAATCAAACCTGCTAGCTTAAAATCGTGGAAATGGCTTTGATTGTGTTATGGTGTACCAATTACACTCTTACCCATGTATCGAACATATTACATATTGTAGTTGATTCCCTACACATAAAGAATAGGTGACTTGTTTTTTCTGTAGTCAGCTGACATATTGCGCATCTCTTATCTATCACTTCTTAGTTAGATTATCAAAAGTGACAACTTTATTTTGCAATACAATCCACGTGAAAAATCATGTCGCTAGTAAAGCTTTAATATTCCATAGCTTCTCACACATAAGCATGTCTTCCCATTTACTTCTTTCTTTATCTTTCTATATGCAGACCTTACTATATATTAGAAAATTTCCTCTCCTTTTCACACCCGTTCAACATGTACCTCCTTTTGCATATTGTAGCCCTAGATCTGTTGCATAAATTTCTCTACCATGTGTTTCTCCGAATCAAACTAATTTCTTCTCTAGCTAAAATTTCAAACCCATCAATTTCATTCTAGTAACCCAATTCTACACCAATGTTATGAGAAATGTTGATAATATATAATTGTATTTTCATATCAACAAAATTTATTACTAAAAAATAGAATTTATTATTATAGAGATTTTTTTATCAACAATAAAAGATATATTAAATTGAAGTATTTTAGGAATGTTAAACTCTTATATAAAAATATAAAAAAGTATAGTATATAAAACCAAATTATAATAAATGAAACCTTTCTACAAAAAATTCTACACCTTGACCGCCCCTTCCCCTGTAGGTATATTCCTATAAAAATCCAATCTAAGTAGAAGTCAAGGTAGTAACAGGTAGTATATTACATAAAATAAAACCGGATTCACTTTCAAATGTGATAACCTACCCCAACTTAGTCTTCTTATGTAAAATTTTCATTCTAGCACAATTACAACTTTGCATACCATGAAGTAAATTTTGATTTGTTTGTGTAGACACCCATTAGACTAAGATAATCTTACTTACCAAGAATCAGAATTGTAGTAAGTCATCATGTTGTCTTAACTTTATAGATTCATCTACCATATTATTATGTTTGAGTTTGTGATGCGTCAACAGGACAGGAAGTTTGCTCATGACTTTGACCATATCCTCTCTTTCGAATCAGTGGCTATTGTGTTCGCTTTGCTTTTCCATCTGCTTGACTTAATAGCTTGACCTGCATAAACAAAACACATAACCTTCGTACAACATCTTATCATCAAACAAGAAATATACAACATGACAACACCAAAAATAACAATTGAAGTCAATAATTTATAGTTTAAATTACCTAGCATCTGTAGGTCAATTATGATTTAACCAAAACTATCCTGACTTAGAGATCACTGATGTCCTTTATTTTATGTAAGTTATCCAAACACCTACATCTCCCTTTGAATTCTTTTCTCGTTTGTACACATTAATTTTAACTAGGTCTTAGGATTTAAGCATGAATATGAATATGTGAGTCTAGCTTTTTTATATTTTTCATTAATTCAAGCCAAGTCTTAATATGGACTAATGTAAAGACCTCTATAGGATCAAACTTCTCATTCCTAAAGACTACCTTGTTCTTGTGCTTCCAAATACTCAAAATATTTGTTACCCATACAATTCTCCACACATTGTTGCATTTTTTGGTTAAACTTACTAGCTCAAAACCTTGGAAATGGGTTTTGGTTGTGTTATTGTGTACTAGTTACACTTTTGTCCATGCATTGCAGTTTCATGCACTACAAGAAAAAAGTTATTTAGATACCAATTTTTAACTACCAAATAAAATGATTGCTAATTGTGACCAAAATAATCACCAAATTAGGTTTTGGTTGCTAAATTACAAAATAAAAGTAATGATTGAATTTAGTAACCAATTAAGTCAAGATAATTTGTATCCGACATTAGTTACCAAGGTTTTAACCACTTATACCATTATATTCTAAATTAGTAATGTAAAAATTTATTTGGTAGCTAAAAATTTATATACTTGATGCCCTACCCATAAAAAATAGGTGACTAGTTGTTTCTGTAGTTACCTGACATATTGCGCATCTCTTATCTATCTACGTGGAAAATTGTGTCGTAAGCAAAACTTTAATATTTCATGACTTTTCATACATGAGCGTGTCCTCCCATTTACTTTTTTTGTATCTTTCTATATGTAGACCTTACTATATATTGGAAATTTTTTTCTTCTTTTAATCATGTATCTTCTTTTGCATATTGTAGAGTTGGATCTGCTACATAAATTTCTCTACCATGTGTTTCTCCGAATCAAATTAATTTCTTCTCCAACTAAAATTTCAAAACCATTCTCTTTACCTTTTTCACTTTGATAATTTTTTTGTTTTCAAGCTTATGTAATTTGTTTGTTATCATTATTTATACACTTTGTTTAATAACTTTATGTTGTCTTTTGTTCACTAGGTTTTTTTTTGCGTTTTCTTATTATTTTGTTACAATGATATATCTTTACTATTCAAAATTAGTTTTTAACTTTACTTATTTTTAAGTTTGGAAAATAAGATGGAATTGTTATTATACAAATCTTTTGAATAGTCGTTTAAGTGTGATCTTTTTTTTTTTTTAAAGTGGCATGACTTTATCCTAGTCTTTTTTTTGTTTAAAGTGGCATGACTTTATCCTAGTGTAGACATTTAAGCATACTAGCTTAAACATGACTACTTACTTAGACAATTGTCATTTAATTATGTATTGTATGTCACCTTAATTGTGTGGTACTTTTAAGTGACATTTAACTCACTTGACATGTTTCTCTTAAGTTTTACATTTGTCTCACTTAAGCAAGCCCCACTTCAAGCCATTGAGATTTCACTTATACACTTTTATTTTAAGGTTAAAGTTATACTTTTTTAAAATATAGTGACATATTGACTTTTTAACATTGTTGTGTTTTAACAAATAGTAAAAGTTTACGTTGCACAAATAGTGAACTTTAAAATCATGTACATTAATTTACTAGTGTCAACTTTTAAAAATTTATTGTATATAATATCGGCTAAGCTAAATTTATATAGTGTTGGTCAAGCAAACTCTACGTAACGTCGCTCAAGTCAGACTTTATATAGAGTCGACCAAGCTGACTTTATGTAGATATGTCATCAAAATTTTCAACACAATTTCACATTTGTTTTCTTGTTATCCAAACCCTAAATGTGCCTATAAAAAAAACTTTGAAATATGAGAAAGTGTCTCTCGTGTCAAGAACATGCAACAAGAACGAGAGTTTCTTCACCACCATCATCGTCATGAAAAATAAAAAAAACATAGCCAAATGCAAGAAAAGTCAATGCAACTCGATATCGAAAGCATTTTTATGACATCAATGACAATAAAATTAGTTCCAGGAACTAGAGGCAAAAATCTCAAACAAGAAAGTAAAAAATTTTAGCAAAAGTAATTGAAACATGCTGAGAGTTTTGTACATAACATTTTCTTTTGCTAATTTATTATGAGTACAAGTGCGTTTCGATTCACTTCTGTACATAGATTGAAACATCCTATTTGTGTTTCTATTAATTATACTTTTTTATTATCAATAAAAACAAAAAGATCTTCATCATCCATACTCATTTCTTTCACTCATTCTCATCTCTTTTATTTACACTCATATCCTTCATTAATATTATTCTCCTCTATTCATACCCATTTCATTTATTTATATTAATCGCACAAGAAACTTATTTCTTAAATTATGATATTAATTTCGACTAAATAAATACAAATTAAATTAATATTAAAAATATATTTTATTTAGTATTAACATTAATATTATATATTAATAAATAATTAAATCTTATAACTTTAAACCACTTAACTAGTAAATAATTAATTAATATTTAATATATAATCGACGATGATGATAATGTTCATTATCAAGAATCAAAACTAAAATATAACATTAGCTAATACAAAATAATTTTTTTTAATTTATAAAAAAACCGTTTGAGCTAGCATTAACTATTTATCATTTGTATTGATTTTTTTACCGATCTAAATTTCAATTTTCTTTTAATAACTTTTTCCTACCTTAACTTTTTCTTAGTCTCTAATCTAATCCTCCTATGTAAGTATTATGTAAGTGTCCGTTGTTCTATACACTTACTTTTTATACCTTCAAGCTGTCTTAAAACATGCATTGATCAGTTTTGCAGCAAACCTAGTTATTACTTTGAACATTATAAATTTTGTAAGTGATACAAAAACAAAACGCATTGAATGGTAAAAAGAATTTGCACCAACTCTCCCGGTGTCATGCAGAGAGCTAGCCACGTGATAATCTCAGAAATTCCAGCAGAATTTGGTTCCCATGGATGCTTTTTGGGCCTCACAAGGTCCCAACATTTGACTCCTTTTAGACTCTTCAATTCACTCTCTTTCCTTCTTAATGTGGAAGCATCATCACCACAAAATGCAACACCATCTTCACTACCCCTCCTCCATTTAATGACTGCAATTCTCTCACACACTCACAACATCTTCTCTTTCTATTGTGAGTCAAATTCAAACTTAACATTAATCTTTTAAGATATTCAAGAGGGATCCTTTTCAACACACATATCTTAAGGTTGACCTCTTTCAACATATTTTTTTTCACACAGACTAACCAAGATATTTTTTGATGTATTCAAATTACTAAATAAACTTTGGCTATATATTTAAAAAAAAAAAAAAAACAAGTTATGTACCAACTTGCTATATATGTTGATTTTCTTTTGATCTATTGAGGCTTACAGAATGGTATAAAGAACACTAATGAGTATAATAGTACAGATGAAATGAAGAACTTGGTGTAGCTAGGTTGCATGGTCAGTGAGTGCAGTGAGTGAGAGGGAATAATATATTTTGGTGCATGCATGTTTTTGTGTACATAAGTACAATTAATTCCAATATTGACATGATATCATTTTGTTTGTTGCTGGGTGGAGTTATAGATAGATATATATAGCTTGATGGATCTGCTGCTGCAATGCTGCATGAGCTTGTATTATGTCAAACTGACTATAGTACTGAAGATGTGTGCCTTTGTTTTTGTACAAAATCAAGTGCACACACACAGAACTTCTGCATGCTGCCTAGATCAGTATAATAGAAACTTAACTCTCCAAGGTAAAGCCCAAGTCAACCAAAACCAAACACAGTGCATCTTCTCATTGGAATCTGTGCATATTCAGATAATTAACCAGAGCTTTAGGTACAGAATGTTCCATTTCAAGTTTAATTTGCTTCACATTAAATTAACTTACACATATTACTAAAGTTTGGTTGAAAAATTAATGTTACTTTAATATTCAAGATGATTACATTTTTAGAAATAAGAATTTAGGATATATGCACTACACTGAATACATATGCTTATATAAATGTATTTTAGTGTATACATTGTATTACCAAAATTCATATAAATTATACTTTGGGTTTTGAACAAATAAGTTAAATTATAATAAAAAAAATATTTTTGACTATCAACGTTTGTTTTGAGAAATTGTTACCGTTCAATTTAAAGTTAAAATAAAAAAGGTTAGTAATAGGAGGCAGTTGAAAGAGATTTTTTTTTTCTTTAATTAAGAAAGTTGTGTGTTACTAAGAATGTTTGATTGAAAGTGTGAGATTCTTCAATATATACATAAATGTTGGATTATTGGGAAAAGTTCTTAGAAGTTCAACATTTGAGGCTCATCATATCATATTTGAATTCAAAAAGGAAAGGGAAAAAATTTTGCCATCCTAAAATTCGATTTGTTTACATATTTTGGTGGATATAATAAAAGGGGCCATTAAAAGTTTGGTTTGAAAGTCATTTACTCATTTTGCAAACCAGTAGGTTGATTTAATGGTGATTTTGAAAATACATCTCAGTTCTTGCAGTAACATTGTAAGATAAAGAAGAGAAAGGCTTTATGTTTTGCAGTATAGTCTATAAATAAAGTTGTTCGTATTTAAGAAGTCAAGTAAGATCTGATTTATGCACTGACAACTTTTCCTTTTTTGATTTTTGCTCCTCTTAGGTGGAATTAAATGGTGCCAAATTCAGAACTGAGCAAGGAATAAAACTAAGCACAACCATGACATTTAAAATTTTTGTTTAATTAGAACTTAACAAGAAGATACAAGGCTTAATCAAAACTTGAGAGGGTCGAATTTGAAAGTGGTGGAATCATTGGTTTGGAAATTAAAATGAAACTAAACCGTTAAGATGTGTAATAAAGTGAGTGTGTTTAGGAGAAGAATCACATGGGTTGAAACTTTTAATGTAAAAAACATGGAGCTATTTACACTGAAATAATGAAACAGATGCAGTTGCACTTGTTCTAAAGAGTCCCTTTCAAATGTTCAAAAACGAAATAAAGGGGTGCGTTTGCAAAAGCAAGAAAGCGAAAATTCAATTAAGCAATCACAAAATCCACCTAGCCATATATCAATTAATCATCACCATCATCTCCTCTGGGAGCCACTCATCAAACGGACCAAACTCAAAATCAGATTGTGGGTCCAAAAATTTATTCTCACCCTCTTCAGTTTATGAGCCTATCTCACCAACAAAATTTTTAGCTTTCACAAAAAACATTAATTTAGATGGTATGTTGGTGTAAATACTGGTTCTGATTTTTCTAGGTTTTCATCTTGTTGAGTTCAGAATTGGATGAGTTTTTGTTTTATTGGTTTGTCTACTTCTCCCATTGCTAATTAATTACTGCTCCCACCATCACCATGCTCCTTCTTCCTCTAACTTATCTGGTACAAAAAGCAGGGTAATTGCATACCTGTGGAGAAAGAAAATAAAATATCTTCAGTTTCAATGTGTCCGTACATTTGCATGTTCATTCCATTGCTTGCACCTCAATTTATTTTAGATTAATCAATTCAATAAAAGAAATGAAATTCTTGTTTCTTTCATTTCATAATTAGATTGCCCACAAAAACTTGAGCTTCAATTTTTCCTTTTAGAAGAAAAAGAAACTATATATTAATAATGTAAAAAAAAAAAAAAAAAAAAAAACCTTTTACATTGTGTAGGTGTAAGTTTCTTAATTTTTTCTATATAGGGTAAAATTGATTTTGTGCTATTACTAATTGAATCAAAATAAAAACTTTACCTTTATAATTTAGTAGTACTAAGGGATGAAGTTGAAGTTAATTGGGTGAATTATATATGAAGGTGATCTTAGTTTGGAGATAGAGATGATGTTGGAGTAAGGTTTTGTTTATAGCTTTTAGAAAAAAAGTGAAAAGATGGAATTTGATTGGATTGTAATGGTAATTTTTCCATTGAAGTTGTAAGATATATCCCAGTACAGATCACCCACCAATTACCCACTGTCTGCAGAAGCCGCCTCATAAACTGAGTTTCTCTCACACACACACTCTCACACCACACACACCAATAGAGAGAGGGAATTAAGGAGCAAGAGTAGTAACTTTTGTTGGCATAGAGAGAAAGAGAGAGAGAGATGGAGAAAGGGGACAAAAGGGTTCAGCTTTTTGAGGGTGAAAGTGAGATCTTTTAAGCGCACATCCATTTAGCAAGAGGCAGGGTCTTAAACCACAAAGTGTGAAAGAAAGAGAGAGAGAGAAAGAAAAACACACACACACAAGAGAAGAAAAGAAAAAAGACTTAATGTGCACGCCATTGTGGTGAGATGAGATAGATAGAAAGAAAGAGAGAAGAAAATGAAGTTCCAAAGCTAACAACACAACACAACCTCTCCAAATTAGGGCTTTTATTCTTTGCAATCATATTCCACTCTTTCACTTCACTCTCCAAACTCCCACAGGTAACACAACCCCAACACTTCTTCATAAACCCTTCCTTAAAAAAACAAAACCCATGTTTTTTTTTTCCTTATTTTTCTCGAATCTCTTTTTCTTCTTGTTCCTTCCAACTTATTTTATTACAACTTTTTTGTGTTTTCAGTGCTTCAGACATGTTGGACTACGAATGGGGAAACCCGTCTTCAATAATGCTAACGGGAAACGAGGAGACCGCCGCCGGAGCTCCCGACCAAACCCACCGTCAAATCTTCGACCACTACGCCTCACACTCCCTCATCCCCGACCACTTTCTTCACGCGCCAACACACTCCGCCGTCACCACCGCCGCGCCCGCCACCGTCGACTTCACCAACCACCACCACCACTTCAACCCGCAACCCCACCACCAACACCACGTCAACCACCACCACCACCCCTTCTTCGACCCACGCGCCTTCCACGGCGCGTCCTCCACCTCCTACCCCCCTCCCCCTTCCATGCTCTCCCTTGACCCGCTGCCCCACGTCAACGCCGCCAACTGCGGCCCTGGGCCCGGCCCCGGCGGCCTCCTCCTTGTTCCCAAGTCCGAGGACGTGGGCCGGCCCATGGACTTTGTCGGCTCACGAATTGGCCTAAATCTCGGAGGCCGAACGTATTTCTCCTCCTCCGAGGATGATTTCGTCAGCCGTCTCTACCGTCGCTCTCGGCCGCCGGAATCCGGTTCGGCCGCTTCCTCCAACTCCCCGCGCTGCCAGGCCGAGGGATGCAATGCTGATCTGTCTCAGGCCAAGCACTACCACCGCCGCCACAAGGTCTGCGAGTTCCACTCCAAAGCCGCCACCGTTATCGCCGCCGGGTTGACTCAGCGATTCTGCCAGCAATGCAGCAGGTTGTGGTGGCCATCGTCGGAAAATTAACATCAATCATTGAGTTCACCTCTTCCAGGGGCATTTCCGTCTTTTCGTCCCTTCTCGCGTAGCAATTTTATTTCACTTCCAAACACAACACACTGAACCACCAACGGGTTAAACTTAGTTCAAATTAAATGTTCATTTAATTGGGAACTTCTTGAAATGACCAAAACATCCTTCGTTTTCGTTTATATTTTTTGCCAATGCCAACACTTTGAAAAATTAAATCATGATTAAATTTTTTGAAATTCTTTATTTTTTACCTTTGTTTCTTAGAAATGGATAAAATGTTGATGTTTTTTCCATGGATCGGAGGTGTGGGGGTAGAAAAGACGAAAGTGCCCTTGGGAGAGTGGTGATAATGATTGAGTTTGCCGTACGTGGGGAAATCCCGAGGGCATTTGCGTCCCTAACATGTTTCTTGTTTGCTCTTACTCTACTTTCAGTTTTGCAACCTACGTACTGCATCGTTTTGCTCCTTTTAGTTAGTACCATTAAAAACCGCTGCATAGTGCATTGCATCAACAAAATAAAAACTATATACTACAATATTATTATTATTATTATTATTATTTCTTGAAGGTACGTGTTTGCCTAATTAATTAACTATTGTTTGATTTTGACGTACAGGTTCCATCTTCTCTCTGAGTTTGATAACGGAAAACGTAGCTGCAGGAAGAGATTGGCAGATCACAATCGCCGCAGAAGAAAAACTCAGCAACCTTCTCAAGAAATTCAGAAATCTCAACCCTCTTTGGATAATGTTGCAAGTACAACTTCTTCTTCTTCTTACTTTCACTGTCTTCAATTAAATAACCACCCACTAATCAAGATCCAAAGTATCTTCTCATCAAACAACGAAAAATCAATCCTTTTTTAAATCTACACAAACCATGTTTCCAATCTCTCACCTTTGGACTTCCTTTCTCATAAACATGCATGATTCCCATGAGGGTTTATTTTCTTTCTGCTTTTGCAACAACTGTGTTTTTTTTTTTTTTTTTTTAAGGGTC
>Ga0209700_101976_pt1 | contig 42482 bp, 21 predicted proteins | sample SiratroredBW_FD_187528 | JGI IMG/M metagenome (GOLD analysis project Ga0209700, IMG submission 187528) | Root nodule microbial communities of legume samples collected from California, USA - Siratro red BW (SPAdes) (version 2) | ecosystem: Host-associated > Plants > Roots > Nodule | place: USA... | reverse complement strand
GTTTTAACTACCTTATTTTCCAAAACTGTTTTTAACTGAAGTTAAAACCTTTTTATGGTTTGATTTAAATCATTTAACCCATGTGCTAATGAATTTCTCCTTAGATGTGCATAGGTTCTCTTTCACGGCCAATCATACTCACTCACACTAAGACACAACCTAGAACTCATTTCCACTTGCTTGCTTTGGCTTGCTGGTCATGTCTTGCATGGCTTCATCAAATCCTTTAGTATTGTGAGAATACTAACGAAGTCACTTCTACTTTATACTAGTATATAAGGTCTTGGTTATCTTTTTATCTCCTTCTCATGAACACAAAATATTTTGTAATATTAAGTCATTTATAACTTCTATTTAAAGTACACAATGTTACCTTGATTGAAACAGAAAATATTTTTGAATCTGATTACAAAGAAACTAACACTAGAGAGAATATAAATTTCAAATAAAATTTGTTAACTCTAGGAAATAAAAAAACATTGAACTGAAAGGAAAAAAAAAAGTCAATATAATAAATAAAGAAGATTTGATATTTTATAAAACAAAGATATGATACGAGAATAAATAAAAATTTCATGAATATTTTATATATTTCTGATTGTATAGAATCAACTTCTTATCTATATAATTATAACAATATTTTTTTATATAGAATCAACTCTTTATTTTTATAATTAGAATATCTCTTTTAATGTTAGAACATATAAGTCATATGTCTCAACGTTACTATAAATATAATAGATCATCAATTATCTTAAAGACTTGGTAAATATATGCTATTAAACTATTCATTAGATTAGATAAATCTAGTGGTGATATTTTCAAACACTAATTTTTCTCCTATCAAGTAACATTCCACATGATTATGTGTTGATTTCTCTAGAAAAAGTCATCTACTAGGATTTGACATAGTATATCATACAAAGTTATATATATGTATATAATATTGTATGATGAAAATAAATTTGTATATTCATTTCTATCTTAATAGTATTCAAATTTATTTTACTTTATATATACAACCTCCTTCTTCTTCTTCTTCTTATTATTATTATTATTATTATTATTATTATTATTATTATTATTATAGTATAATAATAATAATAATAATATAACTTTGGTCGAAGAATTTATGTTTTTTTTAAGTTTTATTCATGATGACATGTTTAATAACTATCACTTCGAAATTTCTACCTTATCATATTACTACAAAGAGGAGGGATTAAAATCTTTATAAAATAAAGGAAATAGTCAATGTGACTTCGGTGAAAAATTTTCTTGTTTTATCAATATGAAGACAACCATCACAAGTGGAATTAGAGAACAGGGAAAACATAATGGGTAGAAGCACATCTAGTCTAAATTAAGAAGAGACTTACAACCAAATTGAGGAACATGGGTAGATAAAATGAGACACTCATGAAGGAAGAATATTTATGAACAACAAGATTTTAAAATAAGCACAAAAGAATGATGTAGGACAAAGATAGTTTTATATAAATAGTTAATGTATATAGTATGAAGAAACTCATTCTTTCATGACATATACACAATGACACTGGTAGAAAAGAAAAGTCATTAATGATGTGTTCATGATTATTTATAAATGTTACTCACAAATGAAACAAAAATTGTATTAGGGAAAAAGTAGTTATTATATTTAAACACAATAAATTGTTACATTCTAAAGAGTTCATATTGTTAAATCAATGCATGTTTACTAGCTCTTTTAACATTAGTTAGTAGTTGTTCCTTCATGTGTTAATGTAAGTGTTTTTCACATTTTCTATGTTGATTTGCACTAAGATATTGTAAAGAATTCATCAAACATTTAGATTCACTCTTCGAAAAAATGAACATAGGTCAAATTAATCTCTTTAAATGTTTCTAATTATGTGTTCTAAATTATGATATATGTTATCTTAGATTGAACCAAAAGTTCAATTCATAGAAGATTTCAAAAATATGATTAAAAACTTATTTAAGTCTATTTAATCGATTATGTAAATCTGTTAATCAATTATTCTAAAAGGAAGATAAATATATGAAAAAAAATGTTCTTTATTTTATTCGATTACTTCACTAGTTAATTTATTATTTGCCTCCTTATTTTTTGAAAACATTTAAGAACATGTTGATTGATTGCTAAGTGTGTTAATTGATTATTTTTAGAAGAGAACTAATTATATTATCTATCTATGCTTTAATCCATTATCAAAACAAATAATCGATCACTGATAGTTATGATTGAATGATATATTGTTGTTTTTTTTTCTATTTCTCTATGTTTTTTGAAATTTGGGAAAGTTTGAAATATTATCATCGTGATAGCAAATTTTGTGGTGAAATTCAAAGCTCATATGCATGACATAATTACTAAAATTTGATTGTGTGAAATTATGTGGTTTTGTGAGATTGAGATGACATAGATTGGTAAAATTTTAATTAAATGAATGTGTAATATAAAAAGATAATGAATATGTAAAATTGAGGAATTATTGTCATCCGAAATCGTAGAGTTATGTATAGATAGTTACAAACATGCACTAGGATGTAGAGTCCAAATAATCTTATAAGCCTAGGGGCATGGAGGGTAAGATTGTTGTGGAGTTGGTGTAATGATATGTGAAAAACATTAAGTTAAGATGGTCTATCAATCCTGTTAGCACCAGTGGGCTGCTATGATTATTTGATGAAGCCAACCAAGTGAAGTTCAAGACCCTAAGAGCATATGTGGAATGCATGAAGACTTCATAAAGATTGAAGACTTGGTCTAGAACTTAGGAGTGTGTGTTGTGGGGTAAGCTTGAGGTCTAATTAGTAAAGCATGCAATCTTAATCAATGATAAGCTCCAAATATATTTTCTGAATTAACAAAAGTTTTGAAAAATCATTAAAATCAAAACTTGCGTTTTAAATAACTATTTTAACTAACTGGAGAAAAACAGTCGACTATTTGAGGATTCAATCGACTGAATTTTTAAATGACAGTTATGTTTAAATAGCTGGTGCAAAATTTTTGGAAGAACGAAAAAACGAAAAATCATTTTACACATTTTCTGAGCACGAAAATTTGAGATTCCAAAGAGAGAAAAGAGAGCAAACGCGCCCACGAGTCTTGTGATCAAAGATCAATCAAAGTTTTCATCAAGAACGGTTTTCTTGAACTGCTGCTGGAGCTATCATCTGAGAGACTGTTCTTCGCTGATTTGATCATCAAGATTAAGCCTTCTATACCTTTACTTGGTTCTTTTGTATTTGTTTGTATAGAAGTGCTTGTATTACAGTAACCTTGTTCATACATCATCTGTTTTGACATTTATTCTGAGTTCTTGAATTGCCTGGGTTGGTAATTCTGTTCTGTACAGTGGGCTCTGTACAGGGTGCGACTTGTTGTGGGTTTTAGCAAGGGTGTTCGTGAAACACACAGTGGGTTTCTATGTGGTTTCCAGTTCTGCTGTGGGATCAGCAGTGGTCTACTGTGAGTTTCAGTGAGACGTTTCTGGGTTATACAGTGGGCTCTGTATAACGTTACTTGTTCTGGGTTTCAGCAAGGGAGTTCTTGAAGCACACAGTGGATTCTGTGGTGTTTCTTGGTCTGCTGTAGGGTCAGCAGGGGTTGGCTGCAGAGTGCATTATTGTCTTGCTGTAGGCAAGTGTTGTAAACTGGATCAGGTTGATCAGTTTAGTGAAATCCTTACTGTGTGTGAGAGACTGGACGTAGCCCTGCTGTTGGGTGAACCAGTATAAAAATCTGTTGTGTCCTTATTCTCTCTTGCTCTCTTTCTTTATTGTTCTTGCTGATTGTCTTGAATTTTTCAGAATTAAGTGAATCTTGCTAATTGAATAACTTCATCATTTTCTGAAAGCATTTTCAAAAACAAGCATTTTCTGAAAGCATTTTATATCATTTTGAATGAAATATAGAAAAGGAGAAAATTTTCTAATGGTGGCATCAAGAGCAAGGTTTTTTTGAGACTTTCTTTACAGTAGCAAATGGCAAGTGAAGGATCCTTTGTGCAGTCAACAATCCCTGATTTTGATGGTGGTATGACCATTAGTGTATTTCGATAAAATTTTCCTATGTTCCATGAAGTACTCACATGTAATTGAACATGGTGTGCCTAAAAACAGTGAAGTGCTCATTGATGAACAACAAAAGTAATTGGAGGCAACAAAGTTAAAAGACTATAAATGAGTGCCCTAACAAAATTGGAGGGAACCTACATGGATGAGAATTAATGAAGAGAAAATTAGTCATTTTTCTTTGTTTGTAGATTGTGATCCTACAATTTTTGAGATTACAATCAAAGAAGAAAAATGGAGAAAAGCAATGGATGACGAAATCAATTCCATTAAAATGAATAACACTTATGAGTTATGCCATCTACCTAAAGGTCAAAAACCCATTGGTGTAAAATGAGTTTTCAAAAAAAAGTTAAACAATTATGGTGGTGAGGACGAGTTTAAAGCATGCTTGCTAGCCAAAGGGTACAATCAACAATATGAGGTTTATTATATATAATTATTTTCTCTCGTTGCAAGACATGACACAATTCATTTGTTAGTTGTATCAGTAGCACAAAATTCCTAGTCAATCTTGTAGTTAGATGTCAAATCAACATTTCTACATGGATATTTAGAAAAACATATATTTATTGATCAATCTTCTGAATATGTTAATATTGGACATGAAAATAAAGTTTATCTATTAAAGAAATATCTTTATGGCATAGGCTAAAGCAAGCTCTGAAGGTATAATCGAATTGAGACTATTTTCTAAATATTGGATTTATGAAATGTTTTCGTGAACATACGTTGTTTGTTAATGTGGAAGAAAAACGAAAAACGTTGATAATAAGTATATGTTGATGATCTTCTATTCATTAGAAATTTTGTCGCCATGTTTGACAAATTCAAAAAGTCCGTAATGAATGAATTCAAAATGTTTAATATGAATTTGATGCAGTATTTTTTCGGCATAGAAGTAATTCAATCAATATATGGAAATTTTCTCTTTCAAAAGAATTATATAAGAGAAATTTTGAATAGATTTAATCTTATATGTACCCGAGTTGATTGTGGCACAAATCTACATAATCATTACGGAAATAAGGTAGATAACACATATTTCAAGTAAATTATTATGTAGCTTAATGTATATTATTGCAACTAGGCTAGACATAATGTATTCTGATTTTGATTAGCGACAATATGGAAAATCCTACCAAGTTACATTTATTGACTCCCAAAAGCATCCTTCGCTATTGGTAAGGAACTCATAATTTTGGAATATTTTTACGAAGGGATGAAGATGTGATTTGATTGGATTTACAAAATAAGGATTTTGTAGGTGCTCTAGATGAAAGAAAAAGCACATTTGATTTTATCTTTATGCACAAAACATATAAGATTTCATGGTCTTATATAATGTAAACCATTGTTATTTGTCTAATATTGAAGTTGAGTTTGTTACAACCCAAGTCATATGGTTGAAGAAAATTCTTGCTGAAATACAATTCAAACAAATAAAAGCTAGTACAATTTTTTAAGAGAATAATTTAATAATTAAATTGTCAAAAGATCCATTCTTACATAGCATAAATAAAATTGATGTGATTTTATTTAGTTTTTGTCTTAGGTTCTTGAAGAAGGAAAACAAATAAACAGGAGAAAGTGAGCAATAATTTCACAAAATTAATCTCATTACTGGTACTAAATTTAAAAGTTAAAACGTTACTTATATAAGGATAGTACAAAGCATATATAATATTATATTAAAAACTAAAATAACAATTAGTTTGAGACTTACTATGGGAAAAAAGAAATAATGAAGAATATTACATAGAATTGAAATAATAACACTTAGAAACTTATTTGTCGTTCTTCTTACATAGAATATTTATTTGTTCTCAATTTGAGAGAATAAACAATTACACAAATACATATATTTTAAATGAATAATCAGTGTTTGTGAGGTAAATATTACTATATGCAAAAAATCTTCTTCTATAACTAGTTTTGAGTCAAGTGTAATGCACTTAGCATATTTATTTTTGGAATACAAATCAGACAATAGTCCAAATTCCAAAAGGTTTCTACAAAACATGGAGTAATGAACTAGCCAAATGTGTGATGCTTGAAAATTATTATGGCTATATTTTTCCGGAAGAGATTGATGTGCTTGTTATAAACAACAAAGTCTCTGCTTATTCCAGTAATGGTACAATGCTCCTCCGAGTAATATTTCGCCGTTTATGCACCTCATCAGGGCTCACATTCTACCTACAAACATAACCAATGCATAATAATTAAATTAAGAAAATAAGATATCAAATTTGTTTGTATAACTTTTAATAATCTTTGTATAAATAAAATTCAACTTATGGTGGTGACTACACAATATTCTATTACAAAAACAAATACATTATTTGAGTTTAATAATTACATTAGAATGTGAATATTACAATTTATAACTTCATTGGAATTTGTCAAGACGTCTCAAAGAATTAAAGTTATTTTTAAATTTGACTCATAAATCAAATGAAACTATTAAACTGAATTTGTTGTAACAATATATAAACTAGTAAAGATTATTATTATGATTCATTAGAAAAGAGATATTATATATAATACCTTTGGTACTTTCTTGATTTGATTTGGGAGAATATCATCTACTCTTACAAAAGCATCTTCATCTTCTTCATCTATATCAACATTGTCCATTTTCTAAAGTTCTAAGTATTTAAAAATGGATCACACAACTATCTTTGTTTTTGTTGAAAATGGATGAAAAACTCTTCAAGTCTACGCTATATATAAATATATACTGAGACGGACATGGATAGGATAAGAAGAAGGGATTACTATGAATTAGAAATATTTAATAATGTTTTAAATTGAATAATAAATCATTTCAAAAATAAAAAAAAACAATTAATGTTCATTAAATTAAACTTTAAAAAGAATTAAGAAATAAAACTTAGAGGATATTTTTTATAAAAGAAATTTTTTAATTTTCATGAATAGATGCAATACTTATTGTTCTTTAATTAGAATTTGAAATAAGAAGGTATAAAATTGTTAAGTGGACAAAAAAACATTAAATATATATTCAATGCATTTATTAATATTATCTAATATATTACATATATGCAAGGTAGCATTAATTATATTATCTTAATAAAAAAATATATTTAATAAATATAATAGTTATATTTTTTGATGATTAAATAAGTAAGGTTGCAATATTTTCTTTTTTTAATGGACATTGGTCCACTAGTGTTATCAGATTTTTCCTTAGATTAAGGATCTCTCTAAATTTAAGTAAAGTTTGATCAAGATTGCAAATGCCAAAGATTTAACTTAGGTAGTATTCGAAATATTTGATCTTAGTTTAACCTATTAACCAATTATATCCAACTCATTAATTATAATTATAGTTTATTTTATAATATGCATATATATATATATATATATATATATATATATATATATTGAAATAACATTTTAAACTTATAAAATATTTTAGAAATATTTTCATATTAGTTAGATTTTCACTACATTTATCAAATAGATTACTTTGAAAATTGTTCATAAAAGTTTTAAGACTTTTGTTAAAATAATTAGTAATTAGTAGATTATTTCTCTAATAAAAGTTGAATACCTTAAAATCTCATGTTAATAAAAGTATAAAAAGTCACTCTTAACTTATACGAGTATTATCTCCTTCTCATATAAAACTGAACTATTTTATAATATTAAGCCATTTATAATTTTTTTTAAGTAAACATTGATTTAAACACAAAATTTGTTTGAATCTAATTACAAAGAAACTAACATTAGATAGAATATAATATTAATCGCTTCTTGTATTAAAGAATAACTTAACATAATGAAGATTTCAAATAAAGTTTGTTAAACTCTAGGAAAGAGAGAAACATTGAACTAGAAAGAAAAAGGAATCAATACACTAAATAAAGAGATTTAATTCCTATAAAAACAAAGATGTGATACAGAAATAAATAAAAATTTCGTAAATATTACATATATAATCTAGATGTTTCTAATCATATAGAATCAACTCCTTATTTATGTAATTATAACAATATTCCTTTTTATATACAATAAACTCCTTATTTCTATAATTATGATACCTCTGTTAAACTTGGAGCATATATGTCATGTGTGAAAGTTACTAAAAATATAATTGATCATAAGTCTTCTTAAAGATTTTTTAAATATGTTTGTAATCTATTCATTAGTTTTTATAATAGTTTTTGTTTGATGATTAAATAAATAATAATAATTTTTTTTAATGGATATTGGTCCACTAGTGTTATCATATTTTTCATTGGATTAAGGATATCTCTAAATGTAAATGTAAGTAAAGTTTAATTAAGATTGTTTATGCCAAAGATTTAACTTAGGTAGTGGCCGAAATATTTGATCTTGATTTAAAATATAACCAATTATATCCAACTCCCTTATTATAATTATAATTTATATATATATATATATATATATATATATATATATATATTAACATGTTAAATTTATAAACATTTTAGAAAAGTTTTCATAATAAACTATTAGTTAGATATTCAATACATTTATCTATTCGTTTATTTTGAAAATCGTTAATAAATATTTTATAAGTCTTTTGTTAAAAAATCAATAACTAATAAATTATTTCTCAGATCAAAGTAGAATACATTACCATGTTCATAAAAATACATAAAGTCAATCCTACTTCATATAGTATATAAAATGAGTCTTGATTATCCTTTTATCTCCTTTTTATATTGAACACAATTATTTTATAATATTAAGTCATTTATATCTTCTTTTTGAACTGCACAATGTTACTTTGATTGAAACTGAAAATTTGTTTGAATCTACAAAGAAACTCACACTAGAGACAATAATATTAATCATCCAACTAGAGAATAACTTTATATAATGAATATTTCAAATAAAATTTGTTAAACTTTAGGAAAGAAAGAAACATTGAAGGGAGAAGAAAAAGGAGTCAATACAAGAAATATAGAAGGTTTAATATTCTCTAAAACAAAGATATGATATGAGAATAAATAAAATTTTCATGAATATTATATATATATATATATATATATATATATATATATATATATAATTTAGATATTTTTGATTGTATAGAATCAACTCCTTATTTTATAATTATAAGAATATTTTTTATATAAAATCAATTCTTTACTTTTGTAATTATAATATCTTTTTTAATGTTAGAGCATATAAGTCATATGTCAAAGTTATTACAAATATAATCCGTCATCAGTCATCTTAAAGACTTGATAAATATATCTATTAAACTATTTATTAGATTTAATAAATCTAGTGGTGATATTTTCAAACACTAATTTTTTTCGTTATGAAGTAACATTCTACCTCATTATGTTTTGATTTATCTAAAAAAACCAAATTAGAAATAATGTATAACTGATTGTGATTTACAAGGATTAGACGTAATATATTATACAAAGCTATATATATGTATATAATATTGTATGATGAAAATAATTGTGTATATTCATTTCCATGTATCTTAATAGTTTGTTCAAAATTATTTTACTTTATATCTACAACTTTTTTATTATTATTATATTATAACTCTGTAGTGGAAGAATTTATGTTTTCTTTTAGATTTTAGTCATGATGACATTTAATAACTATCACTTGAAAAGTTCTACCCTGTCATATTACTACAAAGAGAGAGGTTAAAATCTTCATATAATAAGAGAAATAATCAGTGTGACTCTCGGTGAAAAATTATTATTATTTTATCAATAAGGAGACTACTATCACAAAAGGAATAAGATAATTAAGAAAACATAATATGTAGAAGGACGTTTAGTTTGAATTAAGAAGAAGAGACATATAATCAAACTGAAGATCATGGATAGAGAAAATGAGACGCTCGGAAGAACATTTATGAACAACAAAGTTCCAAAATAAGTCAAAAGAATGATGGAGGACAAAGATAGGTTTATATAAATATTTAATGTGTATATAGTAGGAAGAAATCCATTCTTTCACGACACATGCATAATAACACTCATAGAAAAGAAGAGTCATTAATGTTGAGTTCATCATTACCCACAAAAATTAATATTAAAAGTTTATGATACAATGATTGTTCATAAGTGCTACTTACAAATGGAACAAAAGTTGTATTAGGAAAAAAGTAGTTATTATATTCAAACACAACAAATTGTTACATTCTAAAGAATTCGTACTCTTGAATCAATGCATGTTTTCTGTCTCTTCTAACATTAATTATTCCTTCATGTGTTACTATAAGTGTTTCTTACATTTTTTTTGTTTAGTTAGATTTGTTAAATTCATTTAATCTAAATTAAATAAATGTGTCCAAAATTAATTACATTGTTCATAATTTGCATGTTTCACTTATTTTACAAAACAAAAGTTACACGGTTCAGTTATTTGATAGAAACAGAATTGACACTATACAAAGTTGCAAGGTTCAATTATTTGACAGAAACAAAATTTGCATTGTTTGGTTAACAAAAATTGGAGTTGCATTCATTGAAAATAACAACAAAGCCACTTCTTCGTTGAATCTGAGTTCAATGCAATGAACCGTCAAATTTTTCATTTTAAAAGGAAAGAGTGTTATAGCTTATAGGTTGCTGAGAATTACATTCGCAGGGAGCAATTCACATGGAAAGAATTACATTCACAAAGAGTAATTCACAAGGAAAGTAGTACAATTTCATAGAGAGTGATTCACACAAAAAGCGAAATGATTTCATAGAGTGCAGAAATATACAGAATGGTTCCACAAGAAAGCAATCCAAAAAGCATTACATAAGCAAAAGTAAGAGTAAGAAAGTAATTTTGGAGGCTTCAAGAGGTACGTAAGTATGTATTGATTTAGGGCTTGGCTTCCACTATTGGTTTAGGGCATGGTCTGAGAGCCTTTTCCGAAAGCCTTACTCAAATGCATGTTCGAGAGCCTTTTTCAAAAGCCTTGGCTGAATGTATTGTCTGATAGCCTTTTCTGACAATCATTCGAAAGCAATTGTTGCCATGGGCACGATTCCAAATGCCTCTCTATTACCCTTTTCCTCCATGTACTACTTTGCATGAAAATCCTACATCTAAAAAATAGATAAATCGGAAAACAAAAAGAGAAAACCAAACAAAATCAAGAAAATATAAAAACACAGAATGGAAGAAATAAAGAAGAAAACAAAAATGAAAAATGAAAAGAAGAGAGGAAGGCAATGTTGTCGATGCAAGAGCACGTAGCACTACCAATACGTTGTGAGAACCACCACTCCGCTATAAGTATAACCTAATTCCTGCCATAGCCACGGGTTCCTGGTATATCTCCTTCGTTTGCCATCCAGCTTTCGTTACAACTATTTCCTCATCTTGGCCGCCGTAGCCGATGGCCACATCATCATCATTAAGAATGACAGTTTCATCTCCACACATGACATAACTCAGAACCGAATGCGTTAAACCAAGAACTGAATGAGTATAATCTAGAACCGAATGCCTATAACCTAGAACTGAATGAGTTTAATCCAAAGCTGAATGCCTTTAACCCAAAACCGAATGAGTAGAATCCAAAATCGAATGCGTTTAATACAAAATCAAATAACCTTTACTGAATGCCTTGAAAACCTTTACCGAATTACCTAAACCTAATAGCGAATTACCTAAACCAAAACCGAATTACCTAAGCCAATGCCGAATGACCTGAGTCCAAAACTGAATGACCTAAGCTGAAAGCCTTACTTGAAAGCCTTTATCGAATGTCTTAAGCCTTCACCAATGAACTAACCTAAAACTTAATGCATTGCCTAAATGCATTAGCCGAATGCATTATCTAAATGATCTAACCCAAAACCAAATGCATTTTTCAAAAGCGTTAGCCGAATGCATGGTTGAGAGCCTTTTTTGAAAGCCTTACTCAAATGCATGGCCCGAGAGCCTTTTTTCCGAAAGCCTTAACCGAATGCATTGTCCGATAGCCTTTTCCGAAAGCCTTAGCCAAATGCATGGTCCAACAACCTTTTGTGAAAGCTTTTTCCAAAAGCCTTTTCCGAATGATATTTCCGAAAGCCATCTCGGATTACCTTTGGTCGAATTCCTTTTCTCAATTGTTGTCTTAAAATTCTATATCTATGGATTTTTTAATATTTATTTTTGTTAAAGAATCTAAAAAAATTCACAAAAATATAAAAAATACAAAATTTTCAAAAAATTTAAAAATATTAAACACCAAATAAACAATTTTCTTCTAAAACTAGGTGAGCCCCCGTTTCCCAACATGGATGGAAATATGTAGGAGTAAGGTCCATCCTTGTCAGTTCTCCTTTATTTAATTTTTTTGTTTTTTTACTTGCATTTTTATTTCTATTTTGAGAATAAAATAAACATTTTATAAAACCGCAGTAATTTTACTCATTTAAATAAAGGTATTGTCTTAAAACATTATGAAAATACTAATACCTTCTCTATTCATAACCGATTCATAAATCCAATTTCAAATTTGCTAACCATATTTTTTATTTTTATTTTTTATAGTTTTCATAATAAACTATGACAATAATTCTATCTCTATTTATTTTCAAAATTCATATTTTTTTTTTCTTTTAGATTGTCGTCCTACAAACCCGATTGCAACAAATCTGTATCAGGACCTTCATTTGAAACTATTCGTATTAAACTTATGATTGTGAAAAATCCAATCTTTTTAAGAGAAGATGTATGTGAATATATCAATGGCCTGATCGTTTAGTAATTGTGTGCATATATTTACTATTCTGTTTTAGTAATAATAACAAAAACATTCTTTCTTCTTTATTTCTTTTTCTTTGTTTCCCTTCTCTCTGTCTAACATTAAATACTTTTCTTTTTTAAGGTTTTATATTTCACTAAGGAGGATGAAGCTTTGTCTATAATAACTATACATATTAATATATGGAATGGGGTTTTGTCTGATTGAATTTTCTGAAGTAGAATAAACCATATTTATATGATACAACTTTATTAAAATGATGTGTCACAAAAAACATGTCATAGAATATTTTATATAAACTAATAAAAACTAGCAAATAAATAACAAAATTAACAATTTATAAAATCAACCTTGTTATTCGTTTTCTTTTACTTGAAAGATACAGCAAAACTTTATTTTACAAATTATTATTAGAAGTATAATTCAGAAAAAAATCTATCTCTCCCGTTATTTAGTTTTTGTCTTAAGTTGTTTTACACAAGAAGAAAAAAACTAATAAACAGGTGAAAGTGAACAATAATTCCACAAAATTAATCTTATTACTGCTAATAAATTTAAAATTTAAAATGGTATATAAAGATACAAGTAGAAAACATATATAATATTATATTGAAAAATAAAATAACAATTAGTTTGAGACTTATTTGTTCGTACATGATCATTACTGTGGGATAAAAGAATTATAAATAATATTACATAGAATTGAAATAATACTTAGCAACTTGTTTGTCGTTCTTCTTACATAGAATATTTATTTGTTGTCAATTTGAGAGAATAATGTATCTAACAGATTTATTTCTGGAATACAAATGAGACAATCGTGGAAATTCCTAAAGGTTTCTACAGCACATGGAGTAATGAACTGGGCAAATCAGTGATGCTTGAGAATGAGTATATTTTTCCAGAGGACATTGAAGACTTTCTAGAATCCAATGCTCCTCGTTCGGATACTCCCCGGCAAGTGCACCTCATCTGCCGTCTCATTCTGCCTACACACATAACCAATTTACAGCATAATTATTAAAACTAATTGACATGCTTTACGACAATAATCATAGTTTTCATGTAATTTTAAGAAAATATTATGAAACTATTAAACCTGACTCAAATGAAATTAAACTATTGAACTAAATTTACTGTAACGATATTCAAGCTAGTAAAGATTACTATTAGGATTAATTAGAAAAGAGATATTATATATAATACCTTTGGTAATTCCTTGATTTGATTTAGAGTAATATCATCTACTCTCACAAAAGCATCTTCATCTTCTTCATCTATATCAACGTCCTCCATTTCTTAAAATTCTAAATCTTCAAAGATAGTTCATAGGACTATCTTTGCTTTCAGTGAAAAATGAATAGAAAACTCTTCAAGTTTAAGCTATATATAGTTGTATAATGAGATGGATATGAAAAGACAAGAAGAAGGAATTATTATGAACTAAAGATATTTAATTATGTTTTTAATTGAATAATTAATTATTTTAAAAATTAAAAAAAGCAATTAATGTTTAATAAATTAAATCTTTAAAAAGAATTAAGAAATAAAACTTAGAGGATATTTTTTATAAAAGAAATTTTTTAATTTTCATGAATTCCAATATGACAATATTTATTTATCGTGTTTACTTATTATTCTAAAAAATAACATTTCAAGAAAGATCGAGTATGTCTTTTTACTGATTTTTTTATTAACTTTCTTATTTCTTGTAATTTATATTATATATTATTTTTATTTTTTATTTGTTTAATAATCTTATATTATTTAAGAATGGAGAACAAGGTTAATTCAAATATATATTTCTTTTTTAACCGAGAGAGATTTTTTTTAAAAATAAAATTGTAATATAGTTTAAGTACTAAAGTCAATAATTCATTAGTCATCCATTCAGAAACATGAAGAATGAAGAATGTTTGTTTTCTTAAATCTACTGTCACATTATTTAAAAGTTGAAGTCATAGATAATTCTAATACATTTCTTTTTCCTCAACCCTTTATGTGGTCCTTTTAAGACAGAATCATGATCTCAAACAATACCTTATATATTATAATTAACTGTAGTGATATATACAATTGTTAAGTAGACCTAACATAGCATTCAATATAAATTAAATGCATTTATTAATATTATCTAATATATTAAATATATATACTGGTAACACTAATTATATTATCTTAATAAAACATTAAATATAATTAAATGCATTTATTAATATTATCTAATAAATTAAATATATGCACTGGATAACATTAACTATATTATCTTAATAAAGCATTCAATATAAATTAAATGCATTTATTAATATTATCTAATATATTAAATTTGTACGCCGGGTAACATTAATTACATTATCTCAGTAAAGCATTAAATATAAATTAAATGCATTTATTAATATTATCTAATAAATTAAATATATGCACTGGGTAACATTAATTATATTATCTTAATAAAGCATTAAATATAAATTAAATGCATTTATTAATATTATCTAATATATTAAATATATGCACTGGGTAATAAAAATTATATTTAATAAATATAATAGTTTTATTTTTTGATGATTAAATAAATAAGTGCGTAATAATTTTTTTTCAATGAATACTGGTCCACTAGTGTTATCATATTTTTCATTGGATTAAGGATCTCTCTAAATGTAGATATAAGTAAAGTTTAATTGTTTATGCAAGATATTTAACGTAGGTAGTGTCCGAAATATTTAATAGTGATTTAAAATATAACCAATTATATCCAACCCCCATATTATAATTTTAATTTATTTTATAATATATATATATATATATATATATATATATATATATATATATATATATATATTAACATGTTATAGAAAAAAATTCATAATGAACTATTAGTTAGATATTTAATACATTTATATAATAGTTTATTTCGAAAATCCTTGATAAATATTTTATAAGATTTTTTTTTAAAATAATCAATAATTGGTAAATTATTTCTCTAATAAAAGTGGAATACATTACCATCTCATGTTGATAAAAGTACATAGTCAGTTTTACTTTATATTAATATATAAAGTCTTGATTATCCTTTTATCTCCTTCTCGTATTGAACTTGTAGTATTAAGTCATTTATGACTTTCTTTTAAAGTATACAATGTTACCTTGATTGAAAAAGAGAATTTGTGTGAATCTGTTTGAATCTGATTACAAAGAAACTCATATTAGAGAATATAATATTAATCACTCATTTTACTAGAGAATAACTTTTTATAATGAATACTTCAAATAAAATTTGTTAACTTTAAGAAAGAAAGAAACATGGAACCGAAAAGAAAAAGCAATCAATACAATAAATAAGGAAGATTTAATATTCTCTAAAAAAAATATATAATAAAAAAAAAAATAAAAAATTTTATAAATATTATATATATATATATATATATATATATATATATATATATATATATATATATATATATATATATATATTCGATGGTATAAAATCAACTCCTTATTTATATAATTATAACAATATTTCTTTTTATATAGAATCAATTCTATATTTTTGTAACTATAATAGCTTCCTCAATATTGGAGCCTATAAGTCATATGTGTCAAAGTTACTATAAATATAATCCATCATCAATCATCTTAAAGACTTGGTAAATATATGCTATTAAACTATTCATTAGATTTGATAAATTTAGTGGTGATATTTTCAAACACTAATTTTTTCCTTATGAAGTAATATTCTAACTCATTATGTATTGATTTCTCTAAAAAAAAACAAATTAGAAATAATGTATAAGTATGCGTGATTGTCATCCACAAGTACAAAGTTATATATATGTATATAATATTGTATGGTGAAAATAAATTTGTATATTCATTTCTATCTTAATAGTTGTGTTTAAATTTATTTTACTTTATATCTACAACTTTATTATTATTATTCTTATTATTATTCTTATTATTATTATTATTATTATTATTATTATTATTATTATTATTATTATTATAACTTTGGTCCAAGAATTTAAGGTTTTTTAGGTTTTAGTCATGATGACATGTTTAATAACTATCACTTGAAAAATTCTTCTCTGTCATATTAATACAAAGAGGAGGGGCTAAATTCTTCGTATAAGGAAAATAATCAATGTGGTGAAAAATTTTCTCGTTTTATCAATAAGGGGACAACCATCAGAAGTGGAATTAGAGAACAAAGAAAACATAATGGTAGAAGCCCATATAGTTTGAATTAAGAAGAGACTTACAACCAAATTGAGGAACACGGGTAGATAAAATGAGACACTGATGAAGGAAGAATATTTATGAACAACAAGGTTTCAATATAAGCACAAAAGAATGATGGAGGACAAAGATAACTTTATATAAACATTTAATGTGTATAGTACGAAGAATTCCATTCTTTCACTATATATGCACAATGATATCGTAGAAAAGAAGAGTCATTAATGATGTGTTCATGATTGTTCATAAAAATGGAACAAAAATTGTATTAGGGAAAAAATAATTATTATATTCAAACACAACAAATTGTTACATTCTAAAGATTTCATACTATTGAATCAAAGCATGCTTTTTAGCTTTTTTAACGTTAGTTGTTACTTCATGTGTTATTGTAAGTGTTTCTCACATTTTCTTTGTTGAGTTGCACTAAGACATTGTAAAGAATTCATGAACATTTAGTTACACTCTTAAAAAAATGAAAATAGGTCAAATTGATCGTTTTAAATGTTCTTAATTATGTTTTCTAAAGTATCGTAGATTTATCTTAGATTGAACAAAACATTCAATTCTTAGAAGATTTGAAAAATATGTTTAAAAACTTATTCAGGTCTATTTAATCGATTACGTAATTTGTTAATCAATTATTCTAAAAGGAAGGTAAACACATAATAAAAAAATGTTATTTATTTTAATCAATTACTTCACTAGTTAATTTATTATTTGTCTTCTCATTTTTTTAAAACAATTAAGAACATGTTGATCGATTAATTCAATTATTTATTATATTTTAATCCATTATCAAAACTAATAATAATCAATCCCCGATAGTTATGATTGAATGATTGAATAATATATTGTTGTTGTTTCTATATTTTTCTGTATTGTTTTAATATTTGGGAAAGTTCGAAGCTTATATACATGGCATAGTTGTTGAAATTTGATTGTGCGCAGTGATGTGGATTTGTGAGATTGAGATGACATAGATCGGTAAAATTTTAATTAAATGAATGTGTAATATAAAAAGATAATGAATATGTAAAAATGAGGAACTATTGTTATCTGAAATCGTAGAGTTATATATAGATGGTTACAAACATGCACTAGGATGTAGAGTCCAAATAATCTTATAAGCCTAAGGGCATGGAGGATAGTGAAAGATTGTTGTGGGGTTGGTGTAATGATATGTCAAAAACATTAAATTAAGACTATCAATCCATTCACTGATATTGTATCCATGCAATAAGATGACCAACCAAAGACTATAGCTACTATGTTAGATCTTCATGACTAGAGAGACATCTTGACAATATGATTAAGGTCTGATAGTACCTATTATAGATTATAGTGAGGTTAAAATTTAAACACTTGGATTGAATATGATGCCCAAATTGAATTGAATTTTATGTGTTGTGTTTGAACTTGTTGAATAAATTACTTAAAATAATATGTTATTATTTGATATTTGTAAAATTATTTTATTTTATTACATGTGTCACTTAAGTTACAATTATAATAAAAGTTTGTTTGTATGAAATTAATGTTAGTGTAAGTTAATTATAAATTATCTTATATAATAAATTGTTGTATTAATTTTTTTGTATGTTCTAATAGTATCGTGTATGGTGAGGATCTCTTATATTTATTTTTCATGAGTAGAGAAATTGTGTTTAAAGAATATAAGTGTAAAAATAATAATTTATTGAATTTTATAATTGGGTTAAATACTAGTAGCTCATTGATTAAGATGTTACTATAGTGCACTTTTGTGCTATATAATATAAGTTGCAATCTTTTGTGTTGTCTATCTTTATTTTTTAAACTTATAAGTTTCTTTGAATGCTTATGACTTTGTGATGTGTCTATTTGAAAAGGCTGTATCAATTTGAATGAAATATAGGAAAAGAGAAAATTTTCTAATGGTGATATCACGAGCAAGGTTTTTCTCTGAGACTTTCTTTACAGTTGCAAATGGCAAGTGGAGGATCCTTTGTTCTAACAATACCTCATTTTGATGGTGATATGACCATTAGTGTATTGCGATAAAATTTTCCTAAGTTCCATGTAATTGAAAATGGTGTGCCTAAAAATAGTGAAGTGTTCATTGATGAACAACAAAAGTAATTGGATGCACCAAAGTTAAAAGACTATAAAAAAAAACTATTTTTTCAAGCCATTGATTAGTCTATTATGAAAACCACTTTCATAAAATAAAAAATGTAAGGATATTTGGATTCAATGAAGAATAAGTAACAAGGATCTAGCAAGGGGACAAGAACTTAAAGCTCTTTTATGGTGAGTTTAAAACAATTTGAATGAAGTTTGGAAAATCAATCACAAAATACTTTGCGTGTGTGATGATGATTGTCAATGAGATGCACATATATGGTGATATAACTAAAGAAACAAATGTTGTAAAGAAAATACTTCGATCTTTCAGACAAAAATTTAATTTTGTTGTATGTGCTATCAAAGAATCGAAATACATTGACACTCTCACACTTGATGAATTGCAACATTCATTATTGGTGTTGGAACAAAAGATTAAACAACTAGAAGTTGTGGAGAAAGTGTTGAAAGTTTCTACTAATACTCATTATAACAATTTCAGAGGACGGGGTAGAGCTAAAGGATGAGGAAGATTAGGAGCTAGAGACTTGAACAAGAGTCATAATGATCAATCTCAAGGCAGAGACAATTGGAAGGAGCATTACAAATCAAAGGTAAAATATTTTAAATGACATAAATTTGGTCATTATGTTTCTAAATATTATACCAATTCTTTTGTGACAAAGAAAAGGTGGAGAGGTTAAATCTAACATAAATGAAAGAAGTTGAGACGTGCTAATGACTATTCAAGGCGTAAAAAGTCAATATAGGTTGTAGTAACGATATAAGCAATAATACATCATTTTAATTTCTAAATGAAGAATTTCTGTCTACTATGAACTTTAGGGATTGCTATAGGGTGAAAGAGATAGTAAAAGGTAATATTAAAATAAAAACCAAAAATGATTTTGTTGAAACAATTTCTAATGTGTTATATGTTCCTAATTTGAAAAGTAATTTGTTAAGTGTTGGACAATTACAAAAAAAATGCTACATTATCACCATTAGTAAAGGTTCTTGTAAAATTTATGATCTTTTTTAGAGGTGTTGTTTTTGTAAAAGTGAGATCAAACCATCTTTTCCCTCTTCAGATTGAAAGCATTCAATCTAGTTTAATGGACAAAGGAAAAGATCTTTCTTGGCTTTAGCATTATGGTCATGGCACTTGCTTTTTAGAGGGCTAAAGTTCCTTAAACTGAAAGAAATGGTAACAAGTCTTCTAAAAATTTTTAGTGAACAACATGGAGAGAAAATAATGTTTTGGAACTTATGCATTCAGACTTATGTGGCCTAATAAAACCATTATCTAATGAAGATAAAAAATATTTTATTACTTTCATTAATGATTATTCTAGGAAAATATGAGTTTATTTTTTATAGGAGAAGTCACAAGTTTTTGGTGCATTTAAAACATTCAAAGCAAGAATTGAAAAGGAGTAGGGAGAGGCCATTAAAATTATCCAAACAGATCTTGGTGGAGAATACTGCTCAAATGAGTTTTATATTTTTTTATGAAGAACATGACATCATAATAGAGCTTACGACTGCTTATACACCATGAGAAAATGGTGTATCAAAGAGGAAAAATAGAACAATTATCAATAGGGCGAGAAGTTTGAAAGCACAAGGATGAGTTCCAAAGACATTCTGTAAATTGGAGTATTCACGTTTAAATAGAAATCCAAATTTTTGTGTGTGTAAAAATGAGGCTTGGAGTGGAAGAAGACTGGTCGTAGATTATTTCAAATTTTTTGGATGTGTTGCATGTACCCATATTCCAGATGAGAAGAGAAAAAATCCTGATGACAAACGAGAAACATGTATTTTTCTTAGTGTTAGATCAAAAGCTTACAAATTGTGCAATCCTACCAACATAAAAATTGTTATTAGTCATGATGTGGTGTTTAATGAGGATCATTTCTAGAATTCGATTTAAATTGTACGAATTTCTAGAATTCGATTTAAACTGTAGGAACAGCTGGCTCCAAAAGGGGGGGTTGAATGGAGCCTGAACTCAATTCGCTATAAATAGAAACGACCAACCAAGGCAAAAATATATAAGCACAGATAAAGCAATTTTATACTAGTTTACCCTAATCTCTTGGGCTACGTCCAGTTCTCCCTTGAACAAATCGTTCAAGAGGTTCCACTATTCAAAAAATAGTTACAATGAGTACACAAACCTCTCCAGGTTACAACGAGTACACAAACCTCTCCAGGTTATCACAAGTACACAAACCTCTACAGGTTATACCAGTCTCAATCTCCCCTTGAGATCAAGACAACTCAAGATTGAAATAAACATTCTTAAAAGAGATAACAATGAAAGCTCACAAGGGTTTATTTCACAATGGTGAAGAATTACACAATGGTTTTACACAACCCAAAACTCTAAATGCTCTCAATAGCAGATTGACAATAGACACTCAGTAGTAGATACACTAATTCCTTAATGTATTGTATGGTGTATTTCTCTTTTTGTTTCTCCTTGTTGTGTACTTCAACTTGAACTTGCTCCTCTATATGTAGCTTTCTAAAAACTAGCTGTTGGGATGCTTGAACAAATCAATCTTATCTTTCTGATGTATGGAGCTCAAACTGGAAATACTTCTCTAATTTTCATACTGCATTAAACTTGATTAAGTCTGTATCAGAAATAATTTAATATAACATAGAGAAATTATATCTGGGATACTCATCAATAATTTGAATAATTTCTATTATGAACAGATTTGAACGTTAATGCACATCATGATATAAAATCAATTATTCACATTTAAATACTCCATAATAATTTGAATAATTTCCATTATGAACAGATTTGAACATTAAAGCACAATATGATATAAAATCAATTAATCAGATTTAAATATATCATAATAATTTGAATAATCTCTATTATGAACAAATCTGAACATTAAAGCACAATATGATATAAAATCAATTTTAAATCAAATCAATAACACATAAAAGTAAATAGTAAGAAAACTTATGTCTTTATAAACCATATGTCTCTTGGTTTAATAATAATAATGTTAATTGTGCAATGTATATAAGTCATGAAATATAAATGTATACTTGAGTTTTGTTATCATCAAAACTTTATCAAATGATTTGATCCTCTAAAAGGACTTTGGACCGTCTAATGTTCAACATAAACCAAGTTCAACAACAGGTACAATCTAATTTTGTTGGAGATAATGATTTGACAAAGAGAGTAAACAACCAACAATCCAAATACAAAGTGAGCAACAAGTAATCAAACCAACGAATGAGTGCCCCCAACGAAATTGGAGGGAACCTACATGGATAAGAATTAATGAAGAGAAAATTACTCATATTTCTTTGTTTGTAGATTGTGATCCTACAATTTTTGAGATTACTATCAAAGAAGAAAAATAGAGAAAAGCAATGAATGATGAAATCAATTCCATTAAAATGAATAACACTTATGAGTTATGTTATCTACCTAAAGGTCAAATGTAAAATGAGCTTTCAAAAGAAAGTTAAACAATTATGGTGGTGAGGACGAGTTTAAAGCATGCTTGCTAGCGAAAGGGTACAATCAATAGTATGAGGTTTATTATACATAAGTATTTTCTCTCATTGCAAGACATGACACAATTCATTTGGTAGTTGCATTAGCAACACAAAATTCCTAGCCAATCTTGTAGTTAGATGTCAAATCAACATTCCTACATGGATATTTAGAAAAACATATATTTATTGATCAACCTTTTGAATGTTAGGGTTGGACATGAAAATAAAGTTTATATTAAAGAAATATCTTAATGGCACAGGCTAAAGCAAGCCCTAAGGCTTGTTATAATCAAATTGAGACTTATTTTCTAAATATTGGATTTGTAAAATGTTTTCGTGAGCATACGTTGTTTGTTAATGTGGAAGAAAAATGAAAAACGTTGATAATATGTATATGTTGATGGATCTTCTATTCATTAGAAATTATGTCGCCATGTTTGATAAATTCAAGAAATCTATAATGAATGAATTCAAAATGTTTAATATGAATTTGATGCATTATTTTTTAGGCATAGAAGTGATTCAATCAATATATGGAAATTTTTCTATTTCAAAAGAATTATATTATAGAAATTTTGAATAGATTTAATCATATATGTACCCTAGTTGATTGTGGCACAATTCTACACAAAGATCATTACAAAAAGAAGACAGATAACACATATTTCAAGTAAATTATTATGTAGCTTAATGTATATTATTGCAACTAGGTTAGACATCATGTATTTTGAGTTTGATTAGAATTAATATGGAAAATCCTAGCAAGTTACATTTATTGACTCCCAAAAACATCTTTGTTATGTGCAAGAAACTCATAATTTTGGAATATTTTACGAAATGATAAAAATGTGATTTGATTGGATTTACAAAATAAAGATTTGCAAGGAACTCATAATTTTTGAATATTTTACGAAACGACAAAAATGTGATTTGATTGGATTTATAAAATAAGGATTTTATAGGTGATCTAGATGATAGAAAAAGCACATTTTATTTTATCTTTATGTACAAAACATATACTATTTCATGGTCTTATATAAAGTAAACCATTGTTATTTTTCTAGAATTGAAGTTGAGTTTATTACAACTACAACTTGTAATTGCCAAGTTATATGGTTGACGAAAATTCTTGCTGAAATAAAATTGAAAAAATAAAAACTACTAAAATTTTTTAAGAGAATAATTTAATAATCAAACTGTAAAAAATTCATTCTTACATAGCATAAACAAAATTGATGTGATTTTATTTAGTTTTTGTCTTAGGTTCTTGAAGAAGAAAAACAAATAAACAGGTGAAAGTGAACCATAATTCGTAAAATTAATCTCATTACTGGTACTAAATTTAGAAGTTAAAATGGTACTTATATAAGGATAGTAGAAAGCATATATAATATTATATTGAAAACTAAAATAACAATTAGTTTGAAACTTATTTCTTCTTAGATGATCATGATTACTACGGGGAAAAAGGAATAATGAATAATATTATATAGAATTGAAATAACATTTAGAAAATTATTTGTCGTTCTTCTTACATAGAATATTTATTTGTTTTCAATTTGAGAGAATAAAATATTACACAGATACATATATTTTAAATGAATAATCAGTATTTGTGAGGTCAATATTACTGCATGCAAAAGATCTTCTTCTATAATCAGTTTTGAGTCAAGTGTAATGTATCTCACAAATTTATTTTTAGAATACAAATCAGACAATAGTCCAAATTCCAAAAGGTTTCTACAAAACATGGGGTAATGTACTGGCCAAATGTGTGATGCTTGAAAATGATTATGGCTATATTTTTGCAGAAGAGATTGATGTGCTTGTTATAAACAACAAAGTCTCTGCTTATTCCAGTAATGGTACAATGCTCCTCCGACTAATATTTCGTCGTTTATGCACCTCATCTGGGCTCACATTCTACCTACAAACATAACCAATGCATAATAATTAAATTAAGAAAATAAGATATCAAATTTGTTTGTATAACTTTTAATAATCTTTGTATAAATAAAATTCAACTTATGGTGGTGACTACACAATATTCTATTACAAAAACAAATACATTATTTGAGTTTAATAATTACATTAGAATGTTAATATTAAAATTTATAACTTCATTGGAATTTGTCAAGACGTCTCAAAGAATTAAAATTATTTTTAAATTTGACTCATAAATCAAATGAAACTATTAAACTGAATTTGTTGTAACAATATATAAACTAGTAAAGATTATTATTATGATTAATTAGAAAAGAGATATTATATATAATACCTTTGGTACTTTCTTGATTTGATTTGGGAGCAATATCATCTACTCTTACAAAAGCATCTTCATCTTCTTCATCTATATCAACGTTGTTCATTTTCTAAAGTTCTAAGTATTCAAAGATAGATCATACGTATTTTGTTGAAAATGGATGGAAAACTCTGAGTCTACGCTATATATAGATGTATACTGAGATGGACTTGGATAAGATAAGGAGAAGAGATTACTATGAATTAGAGATATTTAATAATGTTTTTAATTGAATAATAAATTATTTCAAAAATTAAAAAAAAATAATGTTCATTAAATTAAACTTTAAAAAGAATTAGTCTATGCTATATATAGATGTATACTGAGATGGACTTGGATAAGATAAGGAGAAGAGATTATTATGAATTAGAGATATTTAATAATGTTTTTAATTGAATAATAAATTATTTCAAAAATTAAAAAAAATTAATGTTCATTAAATTAAACTTTAAAAAGAATTAAGAAATAAAACTTAGAGGATATTTTTTAACAACGAAATTTTTTAATTTTCATGAATCTAAATATGACAATATTTGGATAATGTTTACTTATTTAAAAAATAACATTTCAAAAAAGATAATTATGTCTTTTATTGATTTTTTTATTAAGTTTCCTATTTTTTGTTATTTATATTTATTGTTCTTTTTATTCTCTTTAGTTTTTTCAATATATGACACTTCTTATGAGTTGGAAACAAATGACAATTTAAGTACATATATTTCTTTTAATTTTTTAAAATGCTTTTTAAATATAAAATTTTGGATGTCAAAGTGGACAACTAGGAAACATTAAAAATTGGTTTCAAAGGAGAATTTTTATTTTCCTTGAACCTCAATTGAAAGGATTGTTTTGATACACTTAATAGTGTCATGTTACTTAGAAGTCAAAAATTAAGGATAATTTAAATATTTTTTTCTCCATTGACCCTTGACCCTTTAAGTTATCTTTTAAGGACATAATCATAATCGAGTTTCTAACTTCAAATATATTAGACATTGTAATTAATCTTAATAATGTTATTTCAAAACTTGAGATTGGAACACTCTTAATTAAGACATACAATACTTATTCTTCTTTAATTAGAATTTCGAAATAAGAAGTATAAAATTGTTAAGTGGACCTAACAAAATATTAAATATATATTCAATGCATTTATTAATATTATCTAATATATTAAATATATGCACAGTAGCATTAATTATATTATCTTAATAAAAACATATATTTAATAAATATAATACTTATATTTTTTTATGATTAAATAAGTAAGTTTGTAATAATTTCTTTTCTTAATGTACATTGGTCCACTAGTGTTATCAGATTTTTCCTTAGATTAAGAATCTCTCTAAATTTAAGTAAAGTTTGATTAAGATTGCAAATGCCAAAGATTTAACTCAGGTAGTGTTTAAAATATTTGATCTTGGTTTAACCTATTAACCAATTATATCCAACTCATGAATTATAATTATAGTTTATAATATATATATATATATATATATATATATATATATATATATATATATATATATATATATATTTCGAAATAACATTTTAGAAATATTTTCATATTAGTTAGATTTTCAATACATTTATCTAATAGTTTACTTTGAAAATTGTTCATAAAGTTTTTAAGATTTTTGTTAAAATAATTAATAATTATTAAATTACTTCTCTAATCAAAGTTGAATATCTTACAACCTCATGTTAATAAAAATATATAAAGTCACTCCTAACTTATATGAGTATTTTCTCCTTTTCATATAGAATAGAACTATTTTGTAATATTAAGTCATTTAAGAAGTTTTTTTCAAGTAAACAACGTTACATTGATTTAAACACAAAATTTGTTTAAATCTAATTACAAAGAAACTCACACTAGATAGAATATAACATTAATCACTCCTTATACTAAAGAATAACTTAACATAATGAAGACTTCAAATAAAGTTTGTTAAACTGTAGAAAAGAGAGAAACATTGAACTAAAAAAAAAAAATAGGAATCAATACAATAAATGAAGAGATTTAATATCCTCTATAACAAAGATGTGATAGAAAAAAAAAATAAAACTTTCGTAAATATTACATATATAATGTAGATATTCCTTATCATATAGAATCAACTCCTTATTTATGTAATTATAACAATATTTCTTTTTATATACAATAAACTTGTTATTTCTATAATTATGATACCTCTCTTAAAGTTGCAGCATATATGTCATGTGTCAAAGTTACTACAAATATAATCAATCATAAGTCTTCTTAAAAAGTTTGTAAACATGTTAGTAATCTATTCATTAGATTTTATAAATCTAGTGGTGATATCTCTAAACACCAAATTTTTCCCTTATGAAGTAACATTCCACCTTATTATGTTTGATTTCTTTGTAAAAAACTGAATTAGAGATAATGTATAGCTATGCTTGATTGTCATATATAAGGATTCTACATAATATACTATATAAAGTTATAATATATATATATATATATATATATATATATATATATATATATATATATATATAATATTGTGTGATGAAAATAAATGTATATATTAATTTCTTAATAAGATCACCGAAATTCAATCTTAATAGTTGTGCTCAAATTTTAATTTACCTTATATATACAATTTTATTATTATTATTATTATTATTATTATTATTATTATTATTATTATTATTATTATTATTATTATTATTATTATACCTTTGGCCCAAGAATTTATGCTTTTTTAGGTTTTACTGTGATGGCAAGTTTAATAACTATAACTTGAAAAACCTCTACATAAAGAGGAGACATTAAATCTCGGTAAAATCTCTCTTTAAGGGAAATGACTAATGTGACTCTCAGCGAAAAATTAATTTCAAATGTTGGCAATTTTTTAATCAATAAGGGAACTATCATCACAAGAGGAATTCGAGAACGAAGAAAAACATAATGGGTAGAAGCACATCTTGTTTGAATAGAGAAGAAAGTGACAACCAAACTGAGGAACATGAGCAGAGAAAATGAGACACTCATGAAGGGAGGATACTTATGAACAATATTGAATTTTTATGTAGGAAGAGTTAATATTGAAGTTTTATTGAGTTCATAAATTTGTGATAAAGATGGAATTGGTTATAAATTTGTTTTCATTAGAAAGTAAGTGAATACATAAGATTATTCTCTTACAGAAATTTGAGTGTTTCACCTTTCATCACTTGTTTCTATTGTATGAAAAAATGTCATACTATTAAGAATTGAAAAGTTAAAAGATATGATGTTCTTAATGACAAAGTAAAATAGATTTTAAAATATGTTAATGGGGAAGTTAAAATTGTTCGACCCAAGTTAATTAGGATATACTATATCCCGTTGTACAATTTGTTTTGCAAGTGCACTTGAATGCCAAGAAGAAGTTCTAGTACTTGGATAGTTGTTGTTCGAGGCACATGATAAATGATGTTGGAAAGTTTATGAATCTGAAGTTGAAATCAAAAGGTTATGTTGTTAGCACCAGTAGCTGCTGGATATGATTTGATGAAATCAATACAAGAGTGAAGTCTACAATGGATCTTAGCTACAACATGAAGTGCATGTATACTTCAAGAGTTTGATAGAGTTTTGATCCTAGACTAGGCAGGGTGTATGGTTGTGAGTTATCATGTTTTTAAGAGATTTGCCAAAGTTATCCAAAATGAGAAGAACTGCAGCATTTCTTCCATTAAATCAGACCATGGGGGAGAGTTCCAGAATGAGAGGTTTGATAAGTTTTGCAACAAATCTGGAATAAAGCAAAACTTCTCATCACCAAGGACTCCACAGCAAAATGGAGTTGTAGAGAGAAAGAATCGTTCTCTGGAGGAACTTGCAAGAACAATGTTGAATGAGACTGGATTGCCAAAATACTCCTGGGCAGATATAGTAAGCACAACTTGTTATGTGTTGAATCGGGTGCTCATTAGGCCAATATTGAAGAAGACCCTCTATGAGCTGTTTAAAGGGACAAAGCCCAATATATCTCATCGAAAAGGTTTTGGCTGTAAGTGTTTCATATTGAACAATGGTAAGGATAATTTGGGCAAATTTAATTCAAAAGCTGATAAAGGTATATTTCTTGGTTACTCATTACATGGTTATGCATATAGAGTATATAATAGGAGAACCATGCTAGTTGAGGAATCCATGCGTATTGCATTTGATGAAACTAATCAGAATATGCAGGAAAGTCCTAAGACAAGTACAGATGATGAGGTTCCAAATATTCAACAAGTTGATACTAGACTAGAAAATAAAACAGAAGAAACCAATAGACCTTTAGAAATTCAATCAACTAGACTAGAAAGTCAATCAACTGAATCTAGAGCTGGTACTAAAGTAATTAACTCTGGATAGATAATGTGATTGGACAAGTTCAGAAAGGAGTATCAACTAGAAGATCATTGAATCAATTATGTGAGCACATGACATTTGTTTCATAAGTGGAACCAAAGACTGTGGCTGATGTACTTGAAGACAACAACTGAATCAATGCAATGCATGAAGAACTAAATCAGTTTACTAGAAACGAGATCTGAACACTAGTTCCTAGAACCAAATAGATGAATGTAATTGGAACTACGTGGGTCTTCAAGAATAAACTGGATGAACAGGGAATCATTGTAAGGAACAAAGCCAAGCTAGTTGCAAAGGGATACAATCAAGAGGAAGGTATAGATTTTGGAGAAACCTATGCACCAGTAGCTAAACTGAAGGAAGTGAGATTACTGTTAGCTTATGCTTACATGAATGGATTTAAATTGCACTAGATGGATGTTAAAAGTGTATTTCTCAATGGATATAGTGATGAAGAGGTTTATGTTAGACAACCCCTTGGATTTGAAGACTTCAAGCATCTAGATCATGTGTTTAAATTGAAGAAAACACTATATGGATTGAAACAGGCACCTCGTCGGTGAAAGGTTAAGTAATTTCCTTCTTTAACAAGGCTATGAAAGAGGAAAAACTGATAAGACATTGTTCATCAAGAAAACATGCAATGATATACTTGTACAAGTATATGTTGATGATATCATATTTGGATCAACAAAGAAAATTTTGTGTGAGCAGTTTGTTAAGGCAATGCAGGGAGAATTCGAGATGTCAATGATAAGAGATTTTAATTACTTTCTTGGCTTACAAATTAAACAGTTTCATAATGGCATATATCTTTGTCAATCTAAATATTGCAGAGAACTATTGAAGAAATTTGACATGGAGAATTGTAAAGAAGTATCTACACCAATTGCCACTGGATGTTCACTAGATATGAATGAAAATGGTAAAGATTATGATCAAACCAGATTCAGAGGTCTCATTGGTTCACTTTTGTATCTAACTGTAAGCAGACCAGATATTATGTTCAGCATATGTTTGTGCGCAAGATTTCAAGCACAACTTAAGGAGTCACATTACATGGGAGCCAAGAGGATACTAAAGTATCTCAAAGGAACAATTGATGTGTGGTATCCAAGTGAGGTATCTTTAAATCTGATTGGTTATTCTAACAGTGACTTTGCTGGATGTAAGATAGACAAAAAAAGCACAAGTGGAACGTGCCATATACTAGGGTCCAGTTTGATCTCTTGGCACAGTAAGAAGCAAGCTTGTGTTGCATTATCCACTGCAGATGCTGAATACATTGCAGCTGGTAGTTGTTGTGCGCAGAGTTTATGGATTCAACAACATCTAAGTGACTTTGTTCTTAACTTGTCTAAAATTCCATTATTTTGTGATAACACTAGTGCTATAAATTTAACTAAGAATCCTATACAACATTCTAGAACTAAGCACATTGAAATACGTCATCATTTTATTAGAAATCATGTAATTAAGGGTGATTGTGTAATTCAATTTGTTAGTTCTGAAAATCAATTGGCTGACACGTTTACAAAACCCCTTAATAAAGAAAGAATTAATTTTCTCATAAATGAATTAGGGATTATAGATTTCAAAAATATTAATTAAATCATTCAGCCATTTGATAATTGATTATGGATTATATTTTATGCAATATTTGTGCCATCAAGGCATTTACTGAAATTTCTCTGAACTTACTGCAATTGATGCAAAAATATCTGATCTGATTTAATTGCTGATTAATTGATTGGGGCGAGAGAAAGCTGAGAAGGGAAACTTGAGGACCTATGATTAATAAGATGTTACAAGACATACACTATATGGGAAATATAAAGATTCTGATGAAAATTCAAAGATAAGCCAAAAAGTTTTGACCGGGCTGAGCTGTCATCAAATGCAGAGTGCATATGAACAGTGATAAGCTACTCAGCGCCACCTGTCACAAACTCATTGGAAGTCAACAAGTCAAAAGGTACAACAAACTCTGAAACTAAGTAAAATCTCCGTCAATTTATTGATTACAAAATCCAAACTAAAAAGATTTTACTGAATTGTCTGTCAATGCTCTGATTGCATGAATTAACTGCACATATTGAATTTGAATTTCAAATTTGTCTCATGTGTGGCAGCATACATTATATAGCACGAGCATAGAACACTTGATCACACACTTCATCTTATTGTCTTCATCCTAGAGTGCATACTGCATAAAATTTGCCTTCTCTGAATCCACTGAAAATGGCCTCTTCCTCCACTCCTAAACAACGCGTCAAAAGAGTTTGTGTGAAGAATGCAAAGCCTTCTAATATCATTGATATTGATTGTCTTGATAGTTGGTTTGCTGGCAATAGAGAAAGCATTCAAGAATCTCATAGAGAATATAACAGAAAGAAAGGTCATTATAGTACCTAAGTTATTAGGATGCTTTGGTTGAAGTTGAAAAACCTTGACGAAGTAAGGGAGGTTCTGAAATTTCAGAAGCTGAAAAAGTTTGTTAGGCTGTCAGGCAATGTCTATCCTGATCTGGTTAAGGTATTCCTCACCAATCTGTGGTATGATGAGGATGCAATTTATTCTCAAGTCAAGAGAGTGGACATGTGCATCAATGACAAAGTCTGGCTAGCTGTTGCTGGACTACGCAATGATGGGATACTAGTTGGGAGGAGCCATGTAACTGAAATGGAGGGTTTCAACAAACCACCGTTTTTCAGAACATGCTTGAGAAATCAACAAACTGAGTCCAGGAGTTACTCAGTTTGAGGGTTGGCTACTACGCCTAGAATCTTGGCCTTCATTGTCATTTGGTTGTTGATGCCACGAGGTTTCAACCATGTTGTGCTGACCAAGGAGGATCTGATGTTGATATATTGCCTTATGGGAAGGATTAAGGTTAATTGGGTGAGAGTTATTAAGGAGCACATTATCAAGATCAGAAAGAAGGTGGAATACAAAATTCCATATGTTGTCCTTATCTCACAATTTATTGAAAATTTCAAAATTGATACTAATGGGGAGGTAGTAGAGATGGTAAAGGCGCACAATGAAGTCACAACAGCAATACACAGTAAAATAAGACTCATCAAGGTGAATTATGAGAAATGGATATGCAAGGTTGACTATGATAGCTCAAATTAGCAACATGCTGAAGCTGAACAAGAAGAAGAAGAAGAGAATGATAAGGACGAGGAAGATGATAATGCTGCTAATGCTAATGAACCCATGGTCGATGTGTCACAGAGTGGTTATGAATAATATTTTGTGGGCTTTGAGGAAAGGATGATGAATCAACTACACATTATGCAAGAAGAAAGCCATACCCATCACCAATATTATGAGACCAGATTCTAGGACATAGAGGGCATGGTGGGAGATGTTCAGAAAAAACTTGGCCACATGTTCTTTAATCCAAACGACTGAACCTGTTATTGCATATTTGCTAGTTTCTTCCGCTCATTTTGATGAATGCAATGGGGGAGAAGTAAGTAGTAGGTCTGGTCTGGTGTGTGTTTAGTTGGTTTAGTTGGTGTGTTGGTCTAGTTGTTGGTTGGGTTAGTATGTTGTTGATTTTGTTGGTTGTTTTATTTCTGCTTTATCTGTTGATGTTACCCTTGTTGCTGGTTTAACCGATTTAGCTCTGATGATTTCTGTTTCTTTATGGTTTGTGTAATTTGTTATCTGTCTAGTTAGTTGACGTAAAAATTTGGCTGATTAATTCACTCTTATCTGTTGCCCGGATATATTATGGAATGGAATATAAAGTAATATGCTTTTATGTTTTAAATTGTTCTATTTTTAATACTATTTCATTTTCTTTCTTTAAAATCATAACCGAGGCAATGGAGGATGGGGGAGACAATGGAGTATGGGGGAGCAATGGCATGATTGCAGGAAATATTGATCTAAACTGTTGTTACAAGCTGAAACATTGCAACTCAACACAAAGGTGTTTGCTTTGATCAAATTGGGGAAGATTGTTAGCACCAGTAGCTGCTAGATATGATTTGATGAAATCAATACAAGGGTGAAGTCTACAATGGATCCTAGCTACAACATGAAGTGCATGTATACTTGAAGAGCTTGATAGAGTTTTGGTCCTAGACCAGGTAGGGTGTGTGGTTGTGAGTTGTGTCTCTGATTTAAAATCATATGATTGCATGATTGATTATTCAAAAGTAAGCTCCAAAATAAAGTTGCTTAATAATATTTTTCAAAAGATTTTAAGAATAAAGCAAATCAGATTTTGTTGATCAAATTCAGATAGGTAATCAATAAACTATTTTCAGAATCTGAACCTGGTATATTTTCTGTTAAGTCAGAGGATGTTGTCAATTGATTGAATGGTGACTCAATCGATTGAGGTCTTAACAGTCAAAAATAACAATGTTTCTATATAAAGGGACATGCACGGGTTTTTCATATAACAAGTACAAAAAATCATATTGAGCGAATTTTTGTAAAAATTCTTGAGAGAAAAACGCGCGCAAACCTTGTGATCGATTAAGCAATTGATTTTCAACAAGAAAAATGATCTTGGAGCTTTACTGCTGAATTGATCTACTGCAAATTGTGATATTTAATCAGAGCTAAGTGTTCCACTCTGTTCTTAATACATTGTATAATCTGTTGAGTGGAATTACTCTGTATTGTTTGTATTCTTGATACATTTTTTGTACTGGAACTGAAGGTTACAAGTTATAGAGGGTTGTAATTGTAACTGGTTGTTTGCTGAGGTTTCTGTATTGGTTTTACGCCTACTGTAGGGTTCAATAGCTTGTGACTTCTGTGGGGAGCAGTGTGTACTGTGGGGAGCAATATTGTATCTTGTAAAAACTGATCTTGGTGATCTTTTAGTGGAAATCTTTGCTAGTTTGCAAAGGACTGGACGTAGCCCTTAAGGAATGGTGAACCAGGATAAAATCTTGTGTTCTTGACTGATAGTGTTATTAATCGAATTAATCCATTAACTGGTTCCTATTAACATTGTTCGTTAAAAGAACATTTTTAGTAACATTCTTTCTTGAGATAAGTTACAATCTCTTGAAGTGTTCATTATCTGATTGTTTCTGCGTTGTTCTAATATATTTCTTAATTGAGTAAACTGCTTTCGCTTGTGGTTCTGATAGTATTTTGATCAACTGCAATAAGTGTTTGTTTAATTGAACTGAACTGGATATCAAGAATTTATAACTTTAGTGAATTGTATTGTGTTGTTTCAGTTTCTGATAAATCTGTATAATTGATTGAATTAGTTCTTTGACATACTGATTCTTATTGTGTAATTCTGAATTCCATTTATCATTTAATTGATAAAGAATATTCATTCAATCTTTCATACTTTCCAGTATTTGGGAAAAGTTTTTGAAAAGTTTTAATAGTTCAATTCACCCCTCTCTTGAACTCAACCTAAACCTATTTTCTACATATTTCACCTATAGTGATAAGGTTTTGGTGATATGGGGAATGATTCCTTATTACAATACATAATGTACTCTTAATTGACAATTAAAGCATAATTTCCTGAGTATTAGTCAATTGTGTGGCAAGAGTCATAAGGTGATATTTGAACCTAATTATTGCTTGATTTGCGAATTAAAAACTTAAAAAATAATGCTAATTGGTAAGCGTGTGAGTAACACTTACATGCTAGATATTCATTATGCATCATGTAGTATTCAATGTTTGTTAACTAAATAGGAATATTTTTGGTTATGGCACAGGAGAATTGATCACACTCACATGCACCATTTAAATAATTTGGTTTCTTGAAATTTAGAAAATGGATTGTCAAAACTCAAGTTTGTGAAGGATAGTATATGTGAAACTTGCCAAAAGGGAAAGTAAACTAAAGTTTCCTCCAAATATAAAAATTTTGTATCACTTTTATGAGGTTGTTGCATTATTTTTACAGGGGGAAGCCACTCTTTTACAAATGAAAAAGGTTGTTGTAGTTTTTTATAAGAAGTGATCATGGGATGAGTTTCAAAGTAAAAAAAAATTTAAATCTTTTTTGAAAAGTTTGGCATTAGACATAATTTTTTCGTGCCCATAACTGCACAACAAAAATGGAGTAGTAGAAAGGAAAAATAGGTCTTTGAAAGAATTAGTTAAAATCATGTTTAATAAAATTTCTCTTCCTAAATATTTGTAGGCTAAAGTTATCAATACTGCTTCTTTTTGTGTTAAACAAAGTGTTGATTAAGCCTATCCTTAAGAAAACTCCTTATGAATTATATAAGGACAGAAAACCAAACATTGACAAGTTTGATGCAAAATATGATGAAGGAATTTTCTTAGGTTACTCATGGAATAGTCATTCATACATAATTTATAACAAGTGACTTATAACTATTGAAGAATCTATTTATGTGGTATTTGATGAATCTAATCAAGAATTGCATGCGCTTATTGAGAATGGTACAAGTGATGATGAACTGCCAGATGTCTTCATCAAATTAAACCTGAACAAGCCAAGCAGTCAGATGAATCTGGAGCTCAATAATAATCTCATAAAGACGTATCCAAAGTACGGAGAATTGCTAAAGATCACTCACTTGACAGTGTTATTGGACAGATTGAAAAGGGAGTATCTACTAGACATTCTTTAAATAATTTTTACAACACATTGGCTTTGTTTCACAAGTCGAACCCAAAAATATTTGTGTTGCTTTAAAGGATGAACATTTGACTTCTACTATGCATGAAGAACTAAATCAATTTGTTAGAAATTATATTTGGATGCTTGTGCTTAGGACTGAAAACATTAATGTAATAGGTACAACGTACATTTTTAGGAATAAAATGGATAAACTGGATATTATCACAAGAAATAAAGCTAAACATATAGGTAAAGGGATCAAGAAGAAAGGATGTGTTTTTTTATGAAACTTATGTCCCTATAGCTAGACTAGAAGTTCTAAGATTACTTCTTGCATATGCTTGTATGAGCGATTTTAAGCCTTTTCATATAGATGTAAAGAGTGTTGTGTTAATATTGTTGATGACTTTGTATTTGATGAAGTCAACTTGAACCAAGACAAAGAAGACTTGAAGGTGTTTTAGATTTAGTGTATAAGTGGGTGTTGATTAAATAATGTGTATACATCATATATCTTTGATATGAGCTCTGAAAATCCTTAATGTTCTCAAATTCTAAAACTAAACGTGGACTAATTTGTTTTTGTAAAAAATGTTTTAAATAAACAAGAAATTGAAAAAGTTATGTCAGCATGAAATCAATCAATTTAATTCTATTTTTAATCGATTGTTTTTATAATAGTGTAACATATTTTAAAATTTTTTTTGAAAACTTATATAAAGGCTTTCAAAGACAGATTTCAAACACAAAAAAATAGTAAGACAAATTTGTGAACCTTGAGAACAATAAGCAAAAACAAAAGTGTTTTGATTACCAAAGAGTTTTGATTCATAAAGAACTAAGAAAGAGATTCTTGGAGCTCATCCTTGGTTGTGATTTTTCTGTACTGGTTTATTCATTTTAATCATTGAGGGAAGTCATTACAATTCATTCTTATTTATTGGTTTTTAGTTGTAATTTTATTATTGTGTTTTTATTCAATTTTTATATTGATTAAAGGTGTTTTTGGTCTACAAGTGTATAAGGTTTACCCTTGTAGGGGTGCAGTAGGGTTCTGCACTGGTTTAGGTTGTTTTTTACGTGGTGCATTAGAGTTTTGCCCTATAATTGTGTGAACTTTTAGTTGGCAAGATTGTATCTTTGTTGTATTGTGTGAATACTTGTTCTCTTTAGTGAAATTTATTTGCTTGTTGGATAAGAGACTGAATGTAGCACTTGAGAAAGAGTGAACCAGTATAAATCTTGGTGTTCTTGATCTCCTTTCCTCCAATGTCAAAATTGTGAATCATTTCTAATTAATTTATTTATGCATTCAATCAACTAATTTTTGTATATTGAATTTTTCTGGAAATCATTAATTGATTGTTTAATTGTTCTAATTGATTGTGATATGCTTGAAAGGATTTGTGAAAAATTCAATCTGTTGTTTCTCAAGTTTAACTAATTGCATTCTTTGAGTGTTATCTTGACTTAAGAAAATTAATTGATTGTTCTTGAGATTTATTTGATTAATTTTTTCAAACAAGAATTCTAAGATTTTAAATTCATTGTTTTAATGTTTAACTGATTAATGTGTCTTGGTGGATTTTAGTCAAAGAAAAATTGAATTGATTGTTCTTTAGGTTGAATTAATTGTTTTGTTGTTGTGTTGTTCTGGAAGCTATTTTAATCGATTGTTTTACAAATTCAATTGATTTTTTTTGTTTTGTTGCTCATAATCCCACAGTAAATTGTTTCAATTAAATAATTTAATTCTATCTTTCAATCATTTTGTGTATCTGACAAAACTCTTTCAAAGTTCAATTCACTCTCTCCCTCTTGAATTATGCCTAACATTCGTTTCAAATGGCTTTATCAATGAAAAAGTGTATGTATCTCATCTCGTAGCTTTGAGGACCATCAAAATTTGGATCATATGCTGAAGAAGGCTTTGTATGGACTCAAATAAGCCCTAAAACAATGGTATAAGAGGCTTATCCATTTCTTTCTATCTCAAAATTTTGAGAGAGGAAAAGTTTATCAAAATCTTTTTATTGGAAAAAGGTTAATAATATTAATCTTGTACAAGTTTACGTAGATGACATAATCTTTGGTGCTACTAATGATTGCTTATGTGAAGAGTTTGTATTAGCTCTGTAATAAGAGTTTGAGATGTTAATGATGGGAGGGCTGAACTACTTCTTAGGTCTCTAAGTCAAGCAATTTAAGCATGGTAACTTCTTGTGCATCTTTCTGCTCGTTACCAAATAACTTACCTCTTAATTAAATCTGTATCAGGACCTTTTTTGAAAATGTTTGTACTAAAGTTATGCCTGTGGAAAATCCAACCATAAGTTCAAGTGAAGATATTAGACATCATTAGTGAAGCTATATGTAAGTGTGTCGGTGACCTTTCAGTGATCGGTAAGTGATTGTATGTATACATTTGGTATTCTCTTCGGGAAATAATACACAAAAGCATTCCCTCTTCTCTATTTCCATTCTCTCTCTTCAACATTAAGTACTTTTATTTATTTAGGTTTTATATTTTACTAAAGGACGATGAACCTATGGCTATGACAATTATACATATTAATATATGGTATAGGGTTTTGTTTGACTGAAGTTGTGAAGTGGAATAAATTAGATTTATATGATACAACTTTATTAAACAATATTAAAGTCACGTGTCAAAAAAAACATGTTATAGAATATTTTACATAAGCTAAGAAAAACTAGTAAATAAATAAAAGAAGTTAACAGTTTGTAAAATTAACCTTATTATTTTAAAGATACAGCAAAACCTTATTTTACAAATTACTATTAGGAGTATAATTCAGAAAAAAAAAATCCATCTCTCCCGTTATTTAGTTTTTGTCTTAGGTTCTTTTACACAAGAAAAAAAAAGAAAAAATTAATAAACAATGTGATAACTATCACTTGTAAAATTCCATCCTGTCATATTAATACAAAGAGGAGGGGCTAAATTCTTCATATAAGGGAAATAATCAATGTGACTCTCGGTGAAAACTTATTCTCATTTTATCGAAGGCAACTACCATCACAAGAGGAATCAGAGAACAAAGAAAACATAATAGGTAGAAGCACATTTAATTTAAATTAAAAAGAGATGCTCATGAAAAGAAGAATATTTATGAACAACAAGAATTCAAAATAAGCACAAAAGAATGATGGAGGAAAAATATAGCTTTACATAAATATTTAATGTGTATAGTAGGAAGAAATCCATTCTTTCACTGCATATGCACAATGACACTTGTAGAAAAGAAGAGTCATTAATGATGTGTTCATAAATGTTACTCACAAATGTTACTCACAAATGGAAGAAAAGTTGTATTAGGGAAAAATAATTATTATATTCAAACACAACAAATTGTCATATTCTAAAGAGTTCATACCTTGAATCAATCATGCTTTCTATCTCTTTTAACATTAGTTGTTCTTTCATGTGTTACTGTAAGTGCTTCTCAGATTTTCTTTGTTGAGTTGAATTTCTTAAATTCATTTAACCTAAATTAATTGAATGCATCCAAAATTAATTGTACTGTTCAGAATTTGCATGGTTCAGTTATTTAACAAAACAAAAGTTGCACCGTTTAGTTATTTGACAGAATTAGAATTGACACTGTACAGAAGTTGCATGGTTCATTTATTTGACCAAAATAGAAGTTGCACGGTTCAGTTATTTGACAGAAACGGAATTGACACTATACAAAGTTGCTAGGTTCAATTATTTGACAAAAACAAAATTTGCATTGTTCAATTAACAAAAATTGGAATTGTGTTCATTGAAAAAAAAAAAGCTCTCATTCATTGAATGTGAGTTCAATCTAATGAACCGTCAAATTTTGCATTTAAAAAGGGAAGAGTGTTGTAGCTTATGGATTGCTGAGAATTACATTCACAGGGAGCAATTCACATGGAAAGAATTACATTCATATAGAGCAATTCACACTAAAAGTAGTACGATTTCATAGAGAGTGATTCACACAAAAAGCAACACGATTTGATAGAGCACATGAATATACAGAATGGTTCCACAAGAAAGCAATCCAAAAAGCAGTACAAGAAAGCAATCCAAAAAGCAGTACAGAAGCAAAAGAAGGAGTAAGAAAGCAATTTCAGATGCTTCAAGAGGTACGTAAGTATGTATTGGTTTATGTGGTCTATTTTTGCTTGGCTTCCACTCCTGTGTTCGTTTTGTCAATTGTCATTTTTCTTCTTCGCTCCTGAAAATGTCTTCAATATGCATTTAATAACAGATAATAAAGTTGGCAGAGTACCAATTTTCAAAATTCAGTAGTTACCCAATTGCCATGATGCCACAATCATTCGGAAGAAATTGCTGCCATGGGCACGATTCTGAATGCCCCTCTCTTACCCTTTTCCTCCGTGTACTGCTTTGCGTGAAAATCCTGCATCCAAAAAACTGATAAACCGACAAACAAAAAGAGAAAACCAAACAGAACCAAGAGAACAGAAAAACACATAATGGAAGAAATAAAGAAGAAAACAAAATGAAAAATTGAAAAAAGAAAGGGAGGCAATGTTGTCACTGCAAGAGCGCGTAGCTGGTATATCTCCTTCACTTGCCATCCAGCTTTCCATGCAACTATTTCCTCACGTGCATCGTCGTAACCGATGGCGACATCTCATCGTTGAGAATGGCAGCTTCATCTCCACACAATGACATAACCCCGAACCGAATGCCTTTAACCAAGAACTAAATGAGTATAATCCAGAACCGAATGCCTTTAACCTGGAATCGAATGAGTTCAATTCAAAACTGAATGCCTTTAACCCATAACCGAATGAGTATAATCCAAAACCGAATGAGTTTAATCCAAAATCGAATGACATTTACTGAATGCCTTGAAAGCCTTTACTGAATGACCTGAACCTAATATCCAATGACCTGAACCCAATACCGAATAACCAATGTCAAATGCATGGTCCGAGAGCCTTTTCCTAAAGCCTTACCCGAATGCATGGTACGAGAGCCTTTTTCCGAAAGCCTTAGTCGAATGCACTATCCAAGAACCTTTTGCAAAAGCTTTTACCAAAAACTTTTTCCGAATGATATTTCCGAAAGCCTTCTCGGATTATCTTTGGTCGAATTCCTTTTCTCAATTCTTGTATTAAAATTCTACATCTATTCAGATTAGTTTTTTTTTAATATTTATTTTGCTGAAGAATCTAAAAAAATTACAAAAGTATAAAAAATACAAAATTTTTAAAAAAATTAAAAATATTAAATACCAAATAAACAATTTTCCTTTTAAACTACGTGAGCCCTAATTTTTCATTATAGATGAAAATACGTCCAGCAAGGTCAATCTTTGTCGGGTCTCTTTTATTTAAAAGTTATTTTTTTTTGTTTTTTACTTGTATTTTTATTTCTATTTTGAGAAAGAAATAAACATTTTATAAAACCACACTCATTTTATTCATTTGGATAAAAGTACTATCTTAATACAAACATTATGAGGATGGTAATACATTCTTCATATATAACCGATTCCTAAACTTAAATTCAAATTTGTTAACCATATTTATTTTTCTAATTTTTTTCATAGTTTTCATAATATGATGAAGATTTTATCTCTATTTATTTTCCAAATCCATATTATTTTATTTTTCTCTTTCATATTCTCATCCTATAATCCCGATTGCAACAAACATGTATCAGGACCTTCATTTGAAACTATTCTTACTAAATACTAAACTTATGATTGTGAAAAATCCGACCATGAAAAAGATGTTTGTGAGTGTATCAATGGCCTGATCGGTGAGTAATTATATGTATGTATTCTCTTTTAGTAATAATACAAAAGCATTCTTTCTTCCGTATTTCTTTTTCTTTGTTTCCCTTTTCTCTCTAACATTAAGTACTTTCTTTTTTAATGTTTTATGTTTCTCTAAGGAGGACTAAGCTTTGTGTATATTAACTATACATATTAATATATACAATGGGATTTTCTCTGAATGAATTTTCTGAAGTAGAATAAACCATATTTAAATGATACAACTTTATTAAAATGATGTGTCACAAAAAACATGTCATAGAATATTTTATATAAACTAATAAAAAACTAGTAAATAAATAAAAGAAATTAACAATTTATAAAATTAACCTTGTTATTCATTTTCTTTTACTTGAAAGATACAACGTTATTTTACAAATTATTATTAGGAGTACAATTCAGAAGAAAAAGAAAAGAAAAACAAACCATCTCTCCCGTTATTTAGTTTTTTGTCTTAGGTTTTACACAAGAAAAAAAAACTAATAAACAGGTGAAAGTGAAACAATAATTCCACAAAATTAATGATGTGTCACGAAAAAACATGTCATACATATTTTATATAAACTAATAAAAACTAGCAAATAAATAAACTAGTAAATAAAAACTAGTAAATAAATAAATTAACAATTTATAAAATTAACCTTGTTATTCATTTTCTTTTACTTGAAAGATACAACGTTATTTTACAAATTATTATTAGGATTACAATT
>Ga0209700_101975_pt1 | contig 42493 bp, 15 predicted proteins | sample SiratroredBW_FD_187528 | JGI IMG/M metagenome (GOLD analysis project Ga0209700, IMG submission 187528) | Root nodule microbial communities of legume samples collected from California, USA - Siratro red BW (SPAdes) (version 2) | ecosystem: Host-associated > Plants > Roots > Nodule | place: USA... | reverse complement strand
TATATATATATATTTTTTTTTTTTAATTTGAAAAATTTAAATTCAAGGGAACAATAATTTTGTGAAAAACTTAGATAAAAAAGTTATTGAAAAAAATTCTAAAATTTTTAATTTAAATTATTAAATCAAGCAAAGAAAACAAATATTGTCGAGATAAGATTTTCATAAAACTAAAACTTTTCTTTATACCAGTTACTAAGTGTAAACCAAAAATTAAAATCTTCGACAAACCATTTCTTTAATAATTAAAATTGTATTACTAAATTTACTTATTTATATATCTAAATTTATTTGTCTCCGTCTCGTGTATTTTGAGGATACGACAAGTTCTTTCAGGAACATATTTTTCAACCCTATAGAAGTTCTTAAGATTGTAGATGACTTCTTGATAAACATACTGTTTTATTACAAATAATAAACGGACAAAGGTGTAAGTATATAATCCACATAGTCTTGCTAATTATTTAATATAAAGAAAATTGCAAATATTTAGAATTTAAAATTTAAAAATAATTTCATAAAATAGAAAGAATTTGTTTATATAATGAAAGGTAGATGAAGATAGAAGATATACAAGTAAAAGTTAATTATTACTATAAAGGTGATTCAAATATACGAGAAGTTGGAGATTGATTTCATTAGCTCTTCGAGCAATTCACTTCAATCTTTATTGAAGACAAATGATCTCGTCACTAGATTCATGAATAAGAGAGTGAAAAAATATAAGTATGGTATCAAATAAGAAGAATTTTCTACTTTAGAGAGTAAAATATTAGAAATCTTCTTCTTTTTTCTTAATCTTATAAAATTTATATAAGTTTAAGAGACTTTTAAATAATTTTAGATTTTAAATTGAACTAACTTTGGGTCTCAATTTGAGCTAAAAAGGAGTGGTCCAAACAAACATGAGTTACATTCCAAAATATAAAAAAAATGAAAAAGAAAGTCACACATTACTTAGAAAAGCTTTTTTCGAGACAAATTTAATTTGTAATGGAACTTTTTGTTACTGGTGGGGCGAACATAGTTTTTAACCTTACAACATCTAGGGTAAAAGGTAGGAGAAGTTATCATATAGTTTTTAGTGTTACAACCTCTAGGATTTATAAACAACTTCTCTTAACAGTTGTAAAAATCATTTTTGAATTGAATATGTTTTTAAACAATTTTCTTGTTTTTCAAGTTATCTGAAAACTATTTTTCTCTTTTAAGTTTCTTCTGACAGAACTTTCTTTCAGAAAAGATAAAAGAGTTTCTCAATAGATTTGCTTAACCTAATTACTTTTCAATTAATATTAGAGTTCCGTGTCAATTAGTTAATGAAAAAGTTATATTTGTCATTTAGTATAACAACCCTCTAATTTAATTTAACCCTTTCACCATAAGAAAATTGTAAAAATTTTATGGCTAAAATTTGTCTAAAAGTTCTATCGGCAATATATATTTTCCAACGGATTTTTAATAAGAAAAAACCCATAGACAATTTTGTTGGTAAAAATTACCAAATACATGTATACAACATTATTAAGAGGATATTTTTAAATATAAAATTTATATTATAATTAGCAATATATGATTTGAAATTTATTATGAAACTTATTACATTCAAATTAGAGGAAAAATAAGATTTTATGATAAGATATGATATTGATTAAAAAGGAAAGAATGACGAACTTCCCAAGTCGGAAGTGAAAAATAGAAACCGAAAATATATATGATAATGGAGGAAGGGCTTGAGTTGTAGGATCGTTCCACTCAAACTTTAAGAGTGACTCTTGGATGAATTCTCATATGAACGTAATTTTCAAAAGTTTACAAAAAACTCGGAAATAAAAAAGTTAAAAAAAATACAAGAAATAAAGATAATACTAAGAATTAAAACAACACATTACGCTACCCAAATTCATGAGATAAACAAGATGGTGATTCACTACTTGTGACCTAGCCCACAAGATAAGAATCAAAGTTAGGAATTGGGAAGAACCTTGCGCCACTCAAATGATAAGCAAGATGGTGAATTAACTCACAAGATAAGAAACCCCAAGAGAGAAACTCTCCACCTTCCTTTGATGAACCCCAATGCTTCATCAAAAGATAAGCTTTGAACCCCACTCTAGAATAAGCAAAAGAGAAACATCTCTTGAGATATGACACACTCAAGATTTTCCAAAGATTTCTTTCATTCAAAATCTTTCTTTCAATATGAGTACAATAGGTATCCTTGTATAGACTCGTGCTGGAAGAGGAAGAGATAAGCTCATTCCTTGCAAGCTCATTCCTTTCCTCATGTAGTGAAAGAGGAAGAGACAAACTCATTCATTCCCTAGGAAAGTGGAATAGAAATAGACAAGCTCATTCCTTCCCTAGGTCCAAATTAAACACAGAAAAATAAAAGAAAAAATTACATTTTTTTTTATATTTTTTCAGATCACATCACATTGTAAACAAAGATATGGTAACAATTTTGTTAACGAATAACTAATGTAATAGGACTATTTTATATCAGTTGCTAGAAACAACTGATGTTATAGTCTAGGAAAATCTTATTAAAATTTGTGAAAAAATAATTACGCATGTCACTTATTACATCAGTTAATAGAGTCACAATTGATGTAGAAAGTGGTGTTGCATGCTCCAATTAAAAAACATATTTTGGTGCCAACTTATTATATTGGTTGTTTATACAACTTATGTAATAGATATACTATTACATTGATTATTTTAGCAACCGATGTAATAAGTGTATTTATTAACCTAACATTTTCACTGCTTTTACTATTTGTCTTTTTCTCGCGTTGTAGAGTATCTACTACTTGCATTGAGTCTTTTTTTCTTGTTCTATCGTTTTCACCCACATTTAGTTCTTTCGTTGATATCCTTTGTCCACTTTGCTATGTTTCGCACTTTCGACATGTGTGGTTTGTTTAACTTGTTTTTATGTTGAAGTCGCAGGTATTAAGGGTGTCATGGCAGTGAATTTACTTGACATGTGAGCCTATCTCCACCGTGAATGCCACTTGGTTCCACTTTTACCTTTTGTCGCTTCTCTTCATAACAACTTAGCAATAATTGATTAAAAATAGTTAGAAATTTGTTTTTTATCCGCAGTAAATTACTTTTAGTGTATAGTTGATAGTAAAGTTGTTACATTATATAAATTTACCATAAATTTTGAGTTGTCAAAATTTAAGAGAAAAGAACTTGAAATGGTCATAACTTTTTGATAGAGAGCTCGAATTAAACACATTAAGAATAAATTTGTTTGAAATGAGGCAAGGAATGTGATGACCAATTCCCAAAAGGGATTGGGGTTCCTCAATTTCTAAAATTCATATGTCTATTATTACTTTTTTTAATTTTTTTAAAGGTTTTTTAGGTCCTTTTTTAATTTTTGTCTCTTACTTCGCATACCTATACTTAATAGAAAATTCTAAATTTTTTTGTATCTTTTTCTTATATTAATTATAGATTTATCAAATAATTTCACCTTGCAGTTTTTTAAAAAAAAGTACATATTACATACAATTGATATAATATGCATTTTTTTTTATTTTTTTAATGCTCTTTTACATTGATTGTATTTATAACCGATATCATATTAATATTTTTTATATCTAAGGAATCAATGTAAAATGTTATGAACTTTTTACATCATCCACATTAATATTGATTACAAAAAGTGTGTAAACCTCCAAGAACTTATGTAAAATTTCATTTTTGTACTAATGTCATTTTATAGATAATTCATAATTTTTTGGTTTTGGAATTTCTTAGTGATAAAAATTTAAATTGCTTAAAAGATATTTTAATTTTTTAACAAAATTTGTTAAGCGGTCAATATGATGATAAAAAAAAATAAGAATTTAACTTCTAGGTTTTAACCTTATTCTTAGGAAATAAGTGATATTAGTCTTGCTGATTGAATATAATTAAAATATTATTTTCCAACTAGAGTTAAAATTATAAAATCAACTTACGGTGATTAAGAAAAAAATATTGAATTCAAAGTAAAAACAATTAACTTAAATAGTTAATTAATCTTATTGGAAAGAAGAAGAAAAATTATATGAAGTCGACAATTACGTTAACCTTTAACAATAAGATATTTATTGTTCGTGTCTTTACAATTATGTCAGTCACTATATTAATATCTTTAACTATTCTTACTGGTGGATGAATGTTGTTTGTTGTGGAGTTGAGATATCGTTACACCTTTAACCTTAAATTTATAAAATTTTGTTATAACTTTTTTGTTTTGCAACCCATTCAAATTGTATATTTGCGTTAAGTGTTTAATAACTTTAATGTCAATATAACTTAATAATGTTGACTTATTGTTTTAAAAATATGCGATTCTCTTTTTAAGTAATTTTAATTTTTTCTTAAATGAAAATTCTTCTTCTTAATCTAGTCTATTGAAATAAAACTAAAAGAACAAAAATATACTTAAAAATAAGTCTTATTAAATTAAATAAAATAAACTAGTAAAAGCTAACCTAAATGAATGATAAGTGCTTAAATAAAAATTATATTTAAGATAAAAAAATATATATTTGGCACTTATCAAAACACACCAAACATAACACTTTTTTTGTCTTAAAGCAAAACAGAACTAAACGTACAAAATTATTCTTAAAAAAACTAGACATCTTAAGAAAATCCAAGTCAAGCAATTTTCTCAATCAATTAGGTAAGCGCGTAATAAACACAAATCTTATATATTCGTATAAAACTTACCTTATCACTACATCATATTAACTTTGTTGTCTAATATAATTATTAGTACTATTATTATTATGATTATGATTTCTATGATTAATAAAATAATATTATTAATATTAATCAAAATTTTAACATTAATAATATTAAGATTAATAATCATTTTAGCTGTTAAGATTTTTTTATGGCTAGTCTAAATAGAATTTTTCAGTTCTTTATTTCATGATATACCTGTTTTATTTATTCCTTCACTTTTTGTAGAAAATAATTGATTCTGATATCAAAATTGTACCAAACTATGTAACAACATTATAATATTTTACTTCTTCTAACAGATATTTGTTCAAGGTTTTGAACAAGTATTTGAATGTTAGTTACTTGAAATATTGAATTCATTCTTTAATAAAAAATTTAACATATTATTATTCCTCATAAAACCATTGAGCCCATTGAAAATGAGTATACACATACTGATTCTTCCTGCATTTCCATACTGTCTTCCTGCACCTCCATAATTTTGAATATTCCCATTTTAGCCATGAGAAAAAGACGAAAATACCTTTATTATTGGAGGACTAGGTTAAAGGCAAAGGAGAACATGGAGGTTCTGATTTCGTGCACATTTATGGAGGTACAAGTTTGGGCAATCAAAGGTAGAGGAAGAGGGATTGCAAAGGTGGAAGAACATTGTGTTGGAGGCTGTAGTTGTTGAGGGGGAGGGATTTGAGAGCTTCTTTGTTCGTCATCGATGGTAACTGTGTTTCAAACTTTTTTTCTCTTCGTGGATTGTCCAATCCGCAATGATAATACTTTTTTTAATGAATTACGGATTGCACAAACCGTAATACAATTAAAAAATATTATCATTGCAAATTGTACAATTCGTAATTATTTTTTCTGCACCTTCATTATTGCGGATTGTAGAAACCGCAATTGATTTTTTTTTTCAATGAATTGCGGGTTGTATAATCCATAAGTCTGCAATACAATTAAAAAAAAATTATTATTGCGGGTTGTACAACCCGCAATTTATTTATTTATTTTTATTATTGCGGGTTGTACAATCCGCAATTCAAATAAACTTTTTTTAAATGAGTTACGGGTTGTACAACCTGCAATACAATTAAATTTTTATTATTATTACGGGTTGTACAACCCTCAATTTATTTTAAAAAGGAGGTGCTGAATAAAAAGAGTGAAGGGTAGAATTGGATTAAAAAAATTTAAAAGGGTAAAATCGTAAATTCACATTTACTATAGAGGTGTAAGAAGACAATATGGAGGTGCAGGAAGAATCAGTCACACATACTTGAGTCTGTATTATATGTGACCCATTTTCATGGATACGTAGATCTTTTTTAGTACTCTTTTTATACTAACAACACCCCTTAAACCTAGGATGACTCAATAATAATAATAATAATAATAATAATAATAATAATAATAATAATATTGATAATAATTATAATAATAATAATAATAATAATAATAATAATATTGATAATAATAACAACAATAATAATATTCACATTATTAATAATATCATCGATATTAATATTAATATTAATAGTAACATTATTAATGTTAATAGTATTATTATTAACATTAATAATAATAATATTTACATTAATAATAATATTAATATTAGTAATATCAACATTAATAATAATAATATCAATACTAATAATATTAATATTAACAACAATAATGCCATTAATAATATTATTATTACATTAATTACAATAATGATATTTACATTAATGATAATATTTATAATAATGTTAATAATAATAATAAAGTCAATAATAATAACAATACCAATATTATTAATATTAATACTAATAATAATTATAATAATAATAATTATGATAATATTAAGAACGTTGATAATAATGGTAATGTAAATATTTGTATTATATACAAATTTACAAATGGATTACAAATAATATTCTAGATACAAATCCACGTACAATGTTGATTTTACAATGTGAATCTCTATATAATGTTGATTTTACATATGAACGTGAATCTGTATGTAAAATTTCATATGTAATATAAATTTTATATACAAATTTTATCCTATGTAATTTACGTACATAATTTACAATTTTTTTAACTTTTATGTATACATTTGAGTTCCAACTTCAAATAATTTGGGTATTTTTTTATAAGAGATTGTTATTAATGTTTGAGTATAAAAAAGACCACTTATAAGTAAGAGATTGTTATCAATGTTTGATTACAAAAAAGACCACTTAATCAATCTCACAAAGACTACTTCTTCTAGCACCTCCATAATATTTTCCTGCATTTCCATAAATTTTAAAATTCCAATTTTAGACATGTGAAAAAGATAGAGTTGCCCTCAGTGTAAGAAAAATAGGTTATTGGAGGCGATGATTTTTGAAAATTGTAATTATGCACGGAGGTTGAAGGTTGCAGTAGTGGGGGCAACGATTGAAGAATACATGTTTACAGATTTTTGAATTTGTAAGTCTTAATTTTTTTTTTAATTTGCCTTACGAATTGTATAATTCGTAAAATAATTTAAAAAAAAATAAGACTTATGGATTGTAGAATCCGAAAACCATTTTATAAAAAATACATGTTTATGGATTCTACAATCCGTAAGTGAATGGAGTGAAGGGTATTGTTGTCATAATTTCACGTTTAGTATGAATAGAAAGAAGCAATCTCTCACAAATCCTTTATCTTTATTAAATATGACCTGTGTATACAACTTCAATACATTGATTTTGCAACCTCCATTATAGTTGTAAGATGATGAAAAATGGTACCATGACATTGACGAGAAGTAAAACAAACTCTTCAGTCCAACAAAAAAGAAAAAGAATGGAAAGAAGATGACATAGGCAACTACATAAAAGCAACAAATCTCAACCCACTAATTTTGCCACCATACAATTGTTTCAAGGCTTTCTACACCCTGACAGGAAAGGATAGAAGTGTTTTATATATAGTGATTCTGATTCTTGGTAGTTGGTCGCTGTTTTTACAAGTTGTGAAATTTTGTTTAGGTTTTATTTGGATTTGATTTGAGATTGATTTGGATTAAATTTTGGTGAAGAATTTGGTTATATGTAGTGTTGTTGGAAAGATAATTTGCAACGGTTTAGGACGAACGACAGTGATTTATAACAGTCATAGACATAAAACGACAGTGATTTAAAACGGTCAGATACGGAAATCAAGTTAGAGGTTCGTGATTTTTCTTCATTCTAAAAGGATGATTCCGAAAATCTTCCAGCTGGAATGAAAAAAAAACACTTCCAAAAAACCCTTTTCGAAATGTAAAAAAAGAAAAAAAAAATCCCAAAAGCCTTTTCCGGAATGCATTTTCTTGCTTCCAAAACACCCTATTGCCACTCCCAATTGACTTCCCAAAAATCCTTTCCGAGTTATCTTTGGACTTCCGAAAAGTCTATGGTACAAACAATATATATTAGCAAAGCATGGATAGAACACAGGAGTTTATCAATGAAAAGTGATATATCAATACAGTTCCAAAAATGGTTGTTATTCTCCCATTATTATTAAGTAGCCTAATATTTAATATAAACCTTTATTTGGTATATCACTGAAGGCAAATTTCCAATTTCAAATAAAAAGTAAAATATTAAAAACAAAGAATCTGCACATAGATTGTCTAAAATAATGTAACATATATAGTTGCATATACTAAAGCCAAAACAACATATACCACTGCCACAAACATTCGGATAGAAATTTGCATGGATGAAAGGCAGAAATTCAAATAACACTTTTTGCAGTATTTCTTCATAAAACTCTACAATAAAATGTTGCCCTATATATTCATGATGCTGTTGTTTAAACTTTAAAGTAACCCTTGTCAAAAACTGGTGAAAGTGATATGAGAAAAGAGTACCTGTGGCCGCAACATATTACTGCCAACAGATAGAAGACATGTCTCAAAAATGGAGGCATGTAAAACTAAAAGCAACTCCAACTGTCAGATTTTCATAGTTGTTGGCAAGTCTTCAAAAAACATGTTTCATCTCCTAAATTGATCCTACACAAAACCAATCTTTCAGGTTCCATTTTTCACTTCCAAAATCAATGGTTGTTCAAAATTCTCAGGAGAGAAACATCCATTGATCCTGAAACAAAATTGTCAATTCACAATCTCGAGAAAGATTGAGATGTGACTGACCATTCACTTGCTTTTGCCTGTGGATTTTTTGGGTGATAACAAGGTGAGGCCTCGAGATTTTGGTGTTTGATGTCCAAACACTTTCCTCAATGGTGTGAACTCTGATTCGTCATCATCACTATCAATGTTATCTGGGGTATGCCTATTCTGATATGCTCTCTGCTGCAGAAGAAACACATTGAAATAGTAGCTCACCAAATCTTCTCTGCTCTTCTTAGAAAATGTTTTGAAGAGATAATCCCAAAAACATTTATCAAGTGAAGCAGGGTTTGATTTCACCACCTCCTTGAACTTCTTCTCATCTTCATCTGTCCAAAAACTTCTAACTGCTTCACCTACCTTGTCAAAATGCCATTGGAAAAAAGCCTCACCCAGTTCCATCTTAACTTTAAACCTTTTTTGAGCAATATGAAACCGGACACACTCAACAGAACCTTCTACTGGGCACCCACATGAATCTTGCCTTCCTTTTCCAATGGGGTCCCTTTCAACAAGACACCCTTTGGAATTTACCAATTTTGGAGGCCATATTTCAGTCCCCAACCACTTGGAATCACTCTCACAAGTGGGGCCAGTCCATTGTGGCACTTCAGCTTGATGATTTGGCCCCACAGGGATGTGCACTCGGGCACACTTATCAAGACTTGAGAGTGCAGAACAGGACTCAAGTAACTTTTTGTCCACTCCATCTTCAGCTCGAGAACTTGGGGTTCTCTGCAAACCTCCACGAGTTCTTGATCTAGATGAAGAAGAAGAGACTCCATCAGATGAAGATTTTCCCAACAAAGACCTCTTATCACATTGCAACCTCTGTCTAAAATTGTACATTGCCCCAAGGCGTTCATCATACATGGAAGGATGCATCCTCTGAGTCTACAAAATGGCATAACATTTTGGTTTTAATTTAACACCACAGTTATGTATTCAATTTTCACGACACTTGAACATTTTTTAAACTAATGTAACATTATGTCAGAGAAAATTTTACATTGAAAATAAATAATTTCTCACTAAAAATATAAAAGTTAAAAATTGAATTAAGTAACAAGACATCAACAATAATAAATTCTTTCAACAACAAAGATTTAACAATAATTTAGAGATTGAATTGTTTTGAGATAAATTTAAAAAACTGAAGGATTAGAATTATGTAGTAAGATACTAATGAATTCTCACCATAAATAAGATATTGATAAATCTAGTATAAATTGTAATAAGATAAAAATAGAAATTTTAAATTTTCTGCAATAACTTGTTCTTCTTAGTATATGGCCAAGAAAATTATGAGACTTCAAATTTGATGAAACATAAGTGTCGGCTGATTGATATCAATATGAATTTAGATTATTCTCGTCTTATATCATAGTTATCAATCACAGATAGCAGAAGGTAGCCACTAACTTTGAAAACAGTATAGCAAGATGTCCACTATTTTAAAAATTATAATACTAACTAAATAATTTATACTAAAGAAGTACACATAAATGCTTAAATAACAAAACAAAAACCGAAAACTAAAGATATTCATGATAAATAATAAGTCATAGTTTACAGACTGACCATAAATCTATAAGCAATAACAACATAGTAATGAAGTTGTAAAAAAAATATGATGGTGAAATTAATACAAAAAGTGAACTACAGAAATGGGTGGGGGGAGCCTAAAGAAAAATGAAAGACATGATAAAAAATAAAAGTCCTATAGTGAGTGAAGGAATAGATTTCAAATAGAGGTAAACTTTTGAAGTATATTTTACCCCAAAAGAAACCCCAAACAATGGTGTTCCATAAATATGGATTTCTGAAGCCTGTATTAGAGTTGTGTCTATATAGCAATTATGAACAAATAAATAAATTAGTAAATTATAGGGAAAATAATTTAGAAGCACACCATCCATGATTTCCACATGTAAATATAATAATTATAATGCCAATAGCGAAAGGGCGTAAACCAGAAAATATCGATAATAATAGTTACCAAACAAAAAAATGCATAAAGACATCTATTTGATAAGATAATCGGGGAAATAAATTTATCCAAAAATTATAAAGATTTATTTCCATGATGTATGGTCTCAATTCAACAAAAACAATAACATAGAACCCTATACTATAGTTCATAATTCATTAATGATCTGCATGACAAAACAAACAGAACATGGTATTTTCATGTTACCTGCCAACTAAGTTGTTCACTGACTGTCTCAAAATCTTTCTTCAGATAGACTGCTTCTCGAAACATCAAAGCCTGCTTCCACATCTCCTGATCACTGCAAGACTTCCACTTAGACCTTTCAGGAATGGAACCAACTGCAGGATCACAGGGACTTGTAGCAATGCTGGTAATCCAAGTTAGCATATCTGAAATAGACTCTCTCTTCCTCTTGTGACCAAATTTCTCTTTGTCAACACTAGATGGATCCAATATCAAGACTTCATCACTACCGCCGTCGCCGTCGCCGTCTTCGTCTTTATTGCGGCTCTTGCTTCCTTCTGAGAATCTAGGCATGTCACTTTCTGCATCGGATGCATCTACAGTTAATAATTTGCTCTCATCAAACTCTTCTAGTATATCCATTTCAGTATTAAATCCGCAAGATTTTACTATAATAGGCTCACCGGTCTCATGGTCCTCCAGCATGTCCAAATCAACAAGTCCTGACCTCCTAACTTTCTTGGCCTCATTGGAATCTGGATTCACCCCATTCACCCTATTAGTACATGCATTATCAAATTCATCCCCAATAGAATCTGAATTCTTGTCTTTCATACTATTACTACCACATGACTTACTCCCATCTAGATACTCATATGCACTCTCCTGTTCAACCCCATTGGACTCTGGTTTCACACACTCGACTCTATTACCACCACTGAACTTCCTCCCATCCGGACAGCCACTCTCCCTCCTCTCAAGTTCATCTCCCGCCTCCTCCTCACCAGAATTGTCCAGCACGGATTCAGTGTGTGCCTCCATCAAATGCTTGTGAAACTTAACTCTATCATCCTCTACACCACATCCAGCAAACTTGCTACCAGCAACAACATTCTTGAAACATGTCTCTAGAGCACTCAAGTGTTTGCTGTACACAAGTTCCACAGAGGAACCAACCTTCACACCCAACCCATACTCTTCCCCCACCAAATCCCACAACCTATTCTTACATACAGCATCATAACCACCTTTCTTCTTCACCACCAAGAAAAGTTTATACAAATCCAAAGGATCCCCGTTACCCATCATTCAAGACACGGATCTGTTTCAGAAACAACCCACAAAGGAATTGATCAAAACAGCGTGCACCCTTATCAGATAAACCTACAAACACACTTGCATTATCAGCTTCAACTTCAAACTAATTAAGGGGATTTAGCTAGATCAAAACCAACCCCATCAACAAACCACATCATTCTGCTATAGTTGTCACATTCAAATTATAAAATAAATAAATGATCATGTAAAGGTTCCATTTTTATCTGCCCACCGCCTACAAAAGAACGAAAAAAACATAAAGGAAACCTAGGTATACAAGCATTCAAGGTGGGGAACTGAAAAAGGTACCGATTGAGAATCATGGGTCATGGCTTTTGAAGAAAGGAAGCTATGTGCTTTCTCTATCTACATCGTTAGAGAAAGGGGGAGAGCCAGGGACAGAAAATTTTCGGAGTCCCGCGCTTTGTTTATGTGGCTAATAGTCCAAAAAAAATTGCAGATAGTGTATTTTGGAAGAATGAAAGAGGGGCCAAAGTTCAAGTTTTGAACAGATGCAGACCCTCTTCTTCAAAATCCAGGAGGGTTTTTGAAAATCTGAAAATGAAAATGGCTTGGGAAAATTAAAATAAGAAAAGGGTTTTCTGAATTTTCGGGACAAAAAATATTTGTGAAAGGAACGATTCTTAATTTTTGATTGGAAGTAAAAATAGATAAAAATAAGGACTTTTCATTGGAAGTGAAAAAGAAAGAAAGATAGACATACCAGTGTGTCACAAAAGAAAAAACTTGAGAGAATGCTTCCACAACCAACCTAATGTGACCTCACTTGTGTTTAGCACCACCAACTTGTCCCTTAATTTGCCAAATCCCCTATTGTATTTTTTTTTTCTTTTCTTTTTGTCTAAATCTCTTTTTCTCTTTATTTTCCAAAAACAAAAGTGTTGTTGAAAGAATAGAGAGAGTGAGAGAGGGAGAAGAAAGAGGGATTTGAAGAGTTTTACATTTGAAAGAATGAAGGGTTTTTTTGGGAGAGAAGTCTAATGTAAAACTACCTTTTTATATATTTTTATTTGGTGTGGTTTCATTAACCATGGTTACTATTTAACTTAGGTTGAGTTGATTTTAGGTTGAGTTGATTTTTGAATAGGTGGATAGTGAATTGTGTTTAGGGATTAAAAAATAAATGGTAAAAAAGATAAATGAGTAATCAAAAGTGTATCATGAACACAAATTGGATGTTATATCAAAGTGGTTGATTATTAATGACATTTATGATATTTAAAAAAAATATATAAATACTAATTATTTACTATTTTCTCAGCTTTGATTTACATATAAATAAGTAGTGTGGTATTACAAAAATAAATAATTATTATACTTTTTAATATTTATGTGGTTATTTTTTAATTTATCATGCAATTTAAATTGAAAAATATTTTACATTTCACATCAAAGGAATAAATGTTTCATATGTAAAATTACATAAAAAATATTATAAAAAGATAAATTCAATATAACAATAATTTCAATTAGGAGAAATAAAAAATATTGTTAAAAGATAATTAAAAAATAAATTTGATTAGTACTCAATTTTTAAATTGTATATAACTACTTTTAGTTAGTGGAGATTTTTTTTTTACTTATTTTTCTCTTTTATAAGTGTTTATGAAATTTGATGAGTATATTTTTACTCACACCTTTATAATTGACGTTCTTATAATGTAATTGAGAATAAATCTATTGTTTTAAATAAAATTTACCTAATCAGGATTAATTAGATTTTAATTGAGATTATTGGTTAAATTTTAATTTTAAACATATTCTCTTACTTTTCTTGTTTCTAATTATTTGCAAAGATTTTATGAGTTTCAAATCCAATCAAATCTTGCATAAAGATATTATTCAGAATTTCTACAAAGATAATCCTCTGTAATTCTTAATTGATTTAAAACAAATTTGTTATGTCAATGGACAATGACATAATCTATTATATGATAGTTCTTGCTAAAAGATGTTCAAACTATAAGAAGAATCAAGAACAACAAACGAACTAATAACACTTGGACCAGACATATATTTTAAGATGGTTTTTTATAGAACACAATAGATGATGTCTGAATGTTCACTAAGACATTATAACTAAAAGTTTTGTTGGAAATAAAATGTTGAATGGACAATCAAACAATGAAAAATATGGCATGTAGTACGAGGAAAGAAAGAATCAATACACAAAGTCATTAAGTAAGGAGAAACCAAAAGTCCTATTGACCTTAGACAATACTATGAATGAACATATTGAACAATATCTTCATCGTATAAAGGAAGCAGAGACAAGTGCAAAGTGACATCAAGCATAATCTATAAAGGCTTAGGGAGTTTCTAAACCTTATATTCTTAATTATTACACAGCGTCATATATTTCCAAATTACTTTTTGAAAATAGTAAATTAATGTTTATTCTTTAATCAGACTATCTCATGCTTGTTAATATTAATAAAAATGATTTTTGATATAAATTCATTTAAGTCTATTATGATTTAACACTCAAAATTTAAACAAAAAAGTTTGGAATTTATATTTATCTCTAAATAGAATTTGAGAGATTATAATTTGAAATTATCTAAAGCGATTATTTGATTGACTCAGATACATAAATGCAAATCATAAGTAGTCAATCACATTCAAATAATTTTCATAATGGATCGAAGCATTGCAAGAAGCACTTGATACAATGTAAAAGAAATTCAAGTGTCTACAGATTTGATGAGACAAAGTAAAATGAAAATTGTGGAAGTACAATTTAAGAAGACTGACAGAACGAAGACAAGCTACAGTCACGAATCCCACAGATGATTCAAGAATGAACAAATAAAACACAAAAGTGAACATTTATATATGTTGCAAAGAAGGAAAGAATCGAAGAGCTTAATTATATGATAAAGATGTGAATATTACACTTAATAAGGAGAAGAACGAGACTCGTAAATTAAAGATTTCAATACATCAAGTCTTAAGGTTCAAAATTGTTGCACATATGGAAAGATTTCAAATGAATTGAAAAAAATCATTCAACGCATTAAAAAATAAAATATTAAGTAGTGTAGAGGATTTCGGTAACAGAAGCATTTGTCATCATTCTAAAAGCTATATAAAGACCATTGAAGATGAAGGAAAGAGGGCTAACATGAGATTAAAAAATAACACACGAAAAAAATTCAAGAGAAACATTATGAGTGACTTCATTGTTTACATCTTGCATTGAGAGCAAATTACAGAGGGTTGTGTGCTTAACCATTGTAAATTCTTTACTTTGTGAAGTATACCCTGTGAGTTTTGATTGTTTTCTCTATTAAGAGAGTTCTTATCATTTGTTGAGAGTTCTTGATCTTAAGGGGAGACTAGGTCTGAGTTTTCACCTAAAGACGTTAGAATACTTGTTACTTGAAGAGGTGTGAATACTCGTTACTTAGAAAGGTGCAGAATACTCATTATGGGAGAGAAGTTAAAACTCGTTTAGTGAAATGTCTTGAGCATATTGCTTAAGGGGACTGGACATAGTCTTGATTACAGGGTGAACTGACATAAATCTCATCCAGTTTTCTGTCCCTCACATTCTCCTTTGATATTCCTTATATTTTATTTTTAAATATCTTTAAATTATATATATTCCTTAAACTGAGTTTAGGCTCCATTTATCCCCCTTCTAAAGTCAACTACACCTTCAAAGAAGATAAAGTTTATATAATTACTAAAAGAGTGGAATCTAAAACAAAAATTTGTATATGAATTTCACGAAGACAATCTTTGATACATAAGAAAACATCTAATAATTGTAAGAATAATATTTAAAAATTAAATATAAGTTGATTTCGTGAAAGAAATGAAATTATAAATAGAGATTGGAGAAGGCATGAAGAAGAGAGCACCGCAGCGCCACGTAGTACAAACCTTAGTTTGATTTTCTTTTTTAATTCTTTCTTGTTTTCGTCTTCCTCATGAAAGGCTAATTAACCTCCCTAGTATTAATTCTCTTGTGATTTTAAAGTGAATTTGAAGTTTTCTGTTTAATAAAGTTTTGTTCTTAGTTTCTCTTTAAAAATTATGTCTTATTGTTGATAGAGATTGTAGAAGGCATGAAGAGGAAAGCACCGCAGCATCGTATAACATATATCCTAGTTTGATTTTCTTTTTAAATTCTTGGTTGTTTTTGTCTTTCTTATGGAAGGCTAAACTCCTTTGATTTGATTCTTTTGTAATTTTAGAGTGAATTATAAGGTTTCTATATTCAATAAAGCTTTGTTCTTGATTTCTCTTCAACAATTGCGCCTTAGTGTTGGTCTTCTTGAAATCTATTTTTTGAAAAATTAATTGTTTTTTAATGCGGGTTGAAAATTCAATTGTTTTTTCTTAAGTAGAGTTATTGGTTAATTCACGTAATCTTAGTTAATTTCTTGTAAGCTTAGTCAAGAGGTAAAAGATAAACATCTTATTAAGTACATGCTTGGAGACGAGGTGAGATATCGAATAAATTAGTAGGCATTCTTTTATAAGATTTTGTTGAATTTGATTTACATATGAAGAGAATTAAAGGATATTAATCTTAAAAAAATCAAGGAAGAATTTGTTATAAGTGTGAAACTTAACCATAGACACAATTTAAAAAATAATAAATGAACAAATTTAGGTTACATTAACTATATATTATTTTATTTTACAAATTTTATTGTCTCCAAACTTCATTCTTTCATATCCTTTAATTATTTTTTTCTAATTTTCTGTGAAGTCATTTTTTTTCTTCAATAAAAAAAAGTTATAGTTTAAAAGAAAACAAAATTTAAGATGATCTAACTCGACCATAGTGTGATATTATTAGAACTTTTTTTTACCTCAAGCTAATTTTCCTTTTTTTTTTTCCCTTTTATGATTGGCATGTATGTATTTTATTATGCATGTATAGATTAATATCTATTATTTTAATTTCTAAAATTATTTACCAAATACTAATGAATAAGATTGTATGAGCGTTTGGGTTAGTAAAAACATTAATTAAAAATAATGTATCAAACATAACTAGAAAATTCTAAAAGTCAAAATAATATTTTATAAGAATAAGCTTTCAAAAAACTCTCATTTCAATACATCACAAAAAAGGAATATTTCTAAAATACAGGTTGGATCTAGATCAAAAGTTATAAATAATTAAAATAATAATAATTATAAATAATTAAAGTAATATTAATTATAAATAATTAAAGTAATATTAATTATTAAATTAAATACTTAATTTTAAATTAAAAGTCATAATTGATATTAAATGTATAACTTTTTTTTATTTAAAAACAACTCACCATTAATTTATTTATGACTTTATTCACTTTGTGTGTGCCAGTTGTTATATACACAAAGCAAAACATTTATAATTTTAACAGTACTTTCATTTATTTAAAAATTAAAATCATTAATTATGGATATAATTCAAAATTCATTGAAACTATCAATTATTTATTAACTTGATAGTTTTGACTTACTCTAAAATATTTGTTATTTTAAAAAGGCATTAATTATTTTAATTATACTGGTTTATTTAAAAAAAATATTAATTATTGAAAGAATTAAGAAAACGTTCCAAATAATTCATTTAAAACAAAAATAAATTTAGGAAGTTATATTTGCCATTCTAGTAATTGCTAACGTTAATAAAGTTTTAAAACAAAATAAAGTATTGCTTATATTAAAGAATATAAGAGACATATGCTAAAATATCATTGGCAAACTAAATAACTTTTTGAAATCCCAATTGGGATTCACAAAAATGATTTTGTCATGAGTATGAATTCGAATCATGGTCATAATCTAAAATTTTAGAAAATAATTCTAGAATAAAAATATATTAAAATTTAAAATTTAGTTTTAGAGATAAATAAGATTGACGAATAAATATTATTTAAAAATAAATAAATAAAAAGTTTCTTTTTATAAAAAATACCATTTTTTTAGAATGGTTTTCCTTTAGTTTTTTTTTTACCTTTTATTTAAACTTTTGATCTCATTTATTATCTAATTGAGAATTAGATTAAGACTGTCCAATCACAATCTTAGATTGAGTTAGTTTTTTTTTTTTTTTCCTTTGAGTCAGTTCTCAAATCTCTTTAGTCACCCGAGTCTAGATTATGGTTGTATGTAATGTTTTTATCATCAGGACTAGTCTTTGTTAATTCAGGATTATGATTATATGTTTTGATCGTTGATTAGGATTCTATGATGTAGGTTAGACTATCTCTGAGATCCCTAAGCTAGTTTGAATGTTTTTATATATAATGTAATTACTTGTTTTATTAAGTATGAATTGAATGAATTTGAATTAAATCAAATGAATGTTTATGTATGGTATAATGTAATATCAATGTTTGTGAATGATAAATGATATAGAATGGTAGTCAAACATTGTATCATTAGGAAAGGAAATAACTGTGTTGAGATTGTTAGTATGTGCATTGTTGGGGGGTTTGGTTTAAAGAGGTATCGTGACTCTACTAGTACATTTAAATCACATAGATGAAAATTACCAAGTGGTGGATTCGAAAGATGTTCATACGACTATGTTTGAGATTTGAAATGAGTTGATCAGAATAAGACATATGGATAAACCTGCACATATGAAATCTAAGGTTTGAAATAGGAATTGATGAGAACAAATGGAATAATATATGATAAGTGCAGATTTCTGAGTCTAATTCGAGACACAAGTCTTCTCAAAGTAGAGAGTCAAAGTCGAATGTATTTGTATGTGAGTTAGTATGTATAATATGAATTATTCTAGAGATATGATAATGGTAATGTGAAGTAGTTTGCTTTGTTATAGTTTGGTTGAGATAGAAATTTGTTTTGTTAAAAGTTTGTATATATATATATATATATATGAAAGTTTGTTTTGTTGTAGTTTGATTAAGATATAAATTTAATTTATAATTATATATTTTTAAAACTCTCTACCTTATTCTTCTTTTTTGTTTGATGTGTTTGTTTTGTTTTTAAATTTACGTGTTACAAATAAATTAATTATTTATTTGGCAAGTGGTATGACTCTCATTAAGTCTATAGAGAAATTTTATTTTATGATTATATGAAAATATTTCTATTAAATCTTATATAAAGAATTATATTTTAAAATATTATAATGAATATATAAATATTTATACATAGGTTTATTATATAATTTTTATGTAATAGAAAATATAAGATGTTTACATATAAAATTCTCATTATAAGTTACACTCATCTCCTATGCTTGTTTAAGCTAATTGAATAAGAGTTTTCTTTTCTTTACCACATTAGTTCTGTTATGATTTTCGAATATGTAAAATAATTAACATATTCTCTTTATAGTATATTGAAAATATATTTTAAATTATGTAATTCAAAACATTAATTTAAATTATGTAATTATTTTATCTAAAATATTAAGATTTTAAATTAAGTAATGTTAAACAATATTTTAAGTTGTATAATAAAAACAATATTACGTTCAAAATATAATTATTTTAGATTAAAAAATTCTTAGTATATTTTGATTATGTAACTCAAAAACGTTTTAGATTATTAATTTATAAAATTTAGAAATTATACATTTTAAAATATAATTTTAAAATGATTATAAAATATTATAATAATAACGTTGTGATTATTGTATATCTTTATTATATATCTATTTTTATTTAGTAATATTCTATGAGATATGATGTGTTATATTGGGTAGGTATTGGTTATATTAGCGGATCTTGAACGGATTTGCAAAAGAGAAAGTTTAGGGAAACATTGGTGTATATATTTTAATCTTTTGAGAAATAAAGTTGTGGGGTATTTTGTCATGGTATCAGAGCCATATCCATATACACCTAACATATTGAATCATGGCTGAAGAATCCAATGATGGTAACCGTCAACGAAGAACTATCTCACCTTACGACATAATCACTCTTGACAATCTTGGTCTCTTGATTACACAGGTACAATTGAAGGGCAAAAATTATGATGAATGGGCTCGTTCGGTAAGAACGACTCTGAGGGCGAGGAAGAAATTTGGCTTTATTGATGGGTCAATCAAGAAGCCGATGGATGACTCAACGGATCTTGAAGATTGGTGGACTATTAATTCCTTATTGGTGTCCTGGATTCGAAACACTATTGAATCATCTCTCCGTTCAACGATCTCACATGTTGAGATCGCATAGGACTTATGGAATTATATTCGCGACCGATTTTCATTGGTCAATGGACCAAGAATTCAGCAAGTAAAATCAAATCTTGCTGAGTGCAGACAAAAAGGAATGAGCATTGTCAATTACTATGGAAAACAAGCTTAAACAATTGTGGGATACATTGGCGAATTATGATCAGCTGCCAACTTGTAAATACGGAGGATGCACATGTGATATTGGATCGATTCTTGACAAGAAAACGAGAAGAGGAAAGAGTACATACCTTTCTTATAGGGTTAGATGACACAGTATATGACTATTCGTTCTAATATTTTGGGACACGATATGTTGCCGAATTTGAATAAAGTTTACTCGATTCTAATTCAAGAAGAACAAGTACAGACCATGACACATGGGAAAGAAGACATAGGAGAGGTAATGGCTTTTGCTGTTCGTGGCAGAGTGGATGAGAAAGACCAAATAATGATTTTCTCCCGTTGCAAATGTAGTGGGCATGACGCAAATTCTTGCTTTACACTAATTGGATACCCCGAGTGGTGGGGTGATAGACTGTGCACTGATGGAAAGAATGAAGGTTGTGGTAGGGGATTGCAATCCTCGCTACAGCATGGGAAAGACAAAACAATAATTTGCTCCCATTGCAAGCGTAGTGGGCATGAAGGAAATTCTTGCTTTGCACTCATTGGATACCCTGATTGATAGGGTGATAGACTGCACACTGATGGAAAGAATGAAGGTCGTGGTAGGGGATTTCAATCCTCGCTGCAGCGAATAGAAAAAGGGGTAGGCCGAGACTATGGTTTTGTGCAGGTCAATGCAGGCCAATCCATACCTGGAAGCTTAACCATAGGAACTACATCGGATGGAAATGATGTGGAATCTCTTAGGCTGAGCCCTGATCAACTCCACACGCTGATTAAATTGCTAAAAGATCAAAATAATCATTCAACTAAGAAGATGATCGAGATACCGCATGTTACGGCTTTGAAAGTTGACAAAGGGGTGTCTTTGGATCTTTGGCATCAACGATTGGGGCATCCATCTATGCAAGCCACCAAGATAGTTTCAGGTGTAGACCTTAAGAAAGGTATTGAAAATTTGAATAAATATTATGATGTTTGTCAAAGAGCAAAAGAAACGGAAAATAAATTCCCGTGAGTGATTTTAGAGCATAAGATGCTTTTGAACTAATACACTTGATTTATGGGACCTCTATAGAAATGTCTCTTCATTTGGAGCATCTTATTTTTTGACTATTGTTGATGATTACTCTAGAGTTGTGTGGATTTATTTGCTAATTGATAAGAAAGAGGTGCCAAGTACTTTGAAAATGTTTTTCTCCATGGTGGAGCATCAGTTTAATAAACAAGTGAAAAATATAAGGACTGACAACAAAACAGAATTTGCTTGCATGAAAAATTATTTTCTTGAAAATGGAATAATTTATCAAATATCTTGTATGGGGACACCACAACAAAAATGGACGTGTTGAATGTAAGCATTAATATATATTAATGTAGCTCGAGCTTTTAAGATTTCAGGAGATGTTTACCTATTGATTTTTGGGGAGAATGTATTCTCACAACTGATTACTTGATAAATAGAACCCCTTCCTCAGTTTTGAATGGAAAGACTCCTTATAGAATGTTTTATGGTTGTGGCCCTACCTATGATCATCTATGAGTTTTTGGATCATTATGTTATGCTCATAAACAAGGAAGGTTAGGTGATCAATTTGATTCTCGAAATAAGAGATGTATTTTTGTTGGATATCCATATGGGAAAAAAAGGGATGACGTTTGTATGATATAGAAACCAATGAATTTTTTGTCTCATGAGATGTCAAGTTTTCAGAAACATATTTTCCTTTTGCTTATGGTCACAGACAGAAAATACCATCAGTTTTGTTGCATGATTATGTCACTCATACAATATGAAATTTGAATTCATTTCCACTGACACCTAAACAGCAACATTCCTCAGAATCTAGTTTTTCATGATCGACCCAAGCATATTAAAGTAGATTGTCATTTGGTTCGTGATGCCTTTGTTCTTGGGAATATTCGTCCCAGTTTTGTTCCCATCAATTAGTAACTTGCAGATATTTTTACCAAGGCATTGGGAAAACAACAATATTCTTTTTTTACTTCGCAAGTTGGGCATTCGAGATCTTCATGCTCCAACTTGAGAGAGTATTGTGATTATTGTATATCTTTATTATATATATATATATATATATATATATATATATATATTTATTTAATAATATTCTATGAGATATGATGAATTATATTGGGTAAGTATTAATTGTATCAGCGGATCTTAAACGGATATGTAGAAAAAAGTTTAAAGAAATATTGGTATATATATATTTTAATCTTCTAAAAAATAAAATTGTAGAGTATTTTGTTATACCACTTTAATTATTCTATATATTATGAAAAAGGAAGATGAATAAATCATGAGGTGTAAGAAGAAAGATACAATTGGATAAAATTATATGTAACTCAATTATAGGAAGTATTAGAAAGATACAATTGGATAAAATTATATGTAACTCAATTATAGGAAGTATTTTTCTTCATGGTCCTCCAAACAATTATAGGAAGTATTAATTTCTGCCACCTAATACTATTGGGAATATCTTCCCTTCATACCATATTAAATGAGAAAACAAATATTAACATTATGCCTAACCTTAAGCGAAAAATAATTAAAAATATAACAAGCAATTAAATTTAATTATAAAATATTTGTTTTGTTTATTTTTCAAGATATATATTTTTCTCTTAAATAGTATAAAACATTACACATGAAAAGGAAAAGAGAGAAAATAAATAAGTTTCCACACATGTAAAGGCATATGCATGAAAAACGTTAGATGAGAAGTACAAAAAAATGGTATACTATTCTCAACAAGCTTTTTTATTATAGGATCAAAATAGAGTTTAATATAAAATTATGCTAATTTTCAGGCTTTTTGGAATGGGATAAAAACTTCAATTTACAGGGATTATTTTGGAAAAAAATTACAAGGAGGAATGGAAAATTATTGAGAAAAAAGAATTACAAAGAGGGTGAAGACTAATTCGTAAGGTGTTTTGAGAAAGAGATTATGAGAGAGGAGTGTAGTAGTATAAAAGGGAGTAAAAATAGCATTTAGGCTTAAAAGTTTGTATCTTAAGTTTGTACCAATTTTAAGAGGACACATTCTTTCTCTACCTCCATGTTTCCTTCATGCACCTCCATAGATTCCGTAAAAGGACCCCTGTTATGTTTTAGATTATGCAATTTAAAATATCAAAAAAATATATTTTAGACTAAAATCCAAAATAAAAAAAAAGAAATTTACATTCTGAATTATAAAATTCAAAATATAAAATTTATATTCTATATTATATAATATAAATAGAAAAAGTATTATGAATTTTATAATAAAAATATAAAAATTATATTCATTTTATAATTTCAAAATTTTAAAAATTATATTTTAAATTGTATAATTCAAAATAAAAAATTATATTTTAAATTATATAATTAAAAATATAAATTTTTATATTTTAGATTGTATAAGAAAAGAAGATATTTTTAATATTTAAAAAAAATATGGAGATGATGAACGACCTCATGGAGGTGCAGAAGAATGCATAGTTTTAAGAGTTGGATGATGTGTAGGTTAAACGAGTTATTAACATGCCTAAATCTAAACTTAGCGATCCACAAAAAATGATAAATTATGTATTTCAGTGAAAATTAAGAAAATGCATTATAAATATTTTAATAATATTTATAAATATTTATTAATATATATTTTTAATCATATTATAATAATAAATAATTAAAATCTTAAAATAATGAATAAAAATTTGTTAAAAATAAAAAATATCTCATTTTTCATTACGTAATCTAAATAATATTACTTTTTACTCATTTTATTTTTTTTTTCTATTTCATTTTCCATCCACCACTTTTCATCATCTAATTCAAAGTGACCAAGTAGTCCATGTTTAGGGTTGTTAGTGATAATCATTAATTTTAGAGGCAAACATATTCCTTAATTGCATATATCTTGTAACTTTTTTAAGATATCGTATCATCTTAAATTAAAAAAATAAAAAATTACAGATGAAAAAATCTTACAAGATTCTTCTTAATCATTTGTATATGCTCAAAGTAAAAGCTAGTTATTTGTAAAAAATTTCTTTCCAAATATCATTGTAAGTTAGGATGTTTTTTTCTAAACAATATTTATGTATATAGAAGCTTGAAGAAGTTTATAAATGAATATTCACGTGTTTAACTCAAACCTAATGAAAGAACACTTATGTTATACAAAATATATTCATATCTCAATCGATAATAAAATTCGATTGATTAGTCAATAACCAATATATGGTATCAAATAGAAATAAAATTCTTATCCTTATATATTTAAAGTCTCATTTCTTTATATCTTCTTCAAACCTATGATTGATAATGTACCTTTATTATGAAAAAGCTTTTAAAAATCTTTTAAAAGATGTTGAATCTCTTTCTTGTATTTTTGTCATTTACAATATGTTTTTTACATGTTGATATATGTGAACTATTATGTATACTTCGAAACTTATCCTTTTGTTTCATTTTCACTCCATAAAAATGTATATTGTTTTCTGCCCTCAATTCCATTATTTTATATCATTTAACTTGATTCCTATACATCTTTGAGCTAAAAATTCATTACCAATGTTTTTATATATATATATATATATATATATATATATATATATATATATATATATATATATTAAAAAAACAAAAATCCATTTATAATAAATATTTTTTTAAAAAAATTATAGAACTCAGTAGACTAAATTAACTTTATTGTCATTATTAGTAATTTATTGTGACTATTACTTTTGTTATTACTATAATTATGATTTCTATAAATAATAATAATATTAATAGTATCTACATTACTAGTGATAATAATAATATTAACATTAGCAATAATAATATCAATAATATTAATAATAATAATATTGATAATATTAATAATAACAATATTAATATTTATAATAATAATATTAGTATTATTATTAATAATAACAATTTTAATAAAAATATTATTATTATTATTAATATTAATAATATCAACAACCCCTTTTGAAAAAAATATTTACGTACCCATGAAAATGAACCGCAGATAATACATACTTCAATAATATCAAATTGTATATACTCACATTAGGCTTAAATATTTCAAGTAATTGACGGATGAATTTTTTGAACAAATATATGTTAGAGGGAGTAGGTAAAATATTAAATTGTTTTTACACAATTTGGATAGAATGTTGATACCAGAATCAGTTGTTTTCTATACAGAGTGATGAAACAAGAAAACTAGAAAAATTTTATTTGAGCTAGCCTAGAGAACAATAAAAAATCTATGTGACTTGACCAAGCAATAATAGTAATAATATTAATAATAATATTATCATTAATAATAATATCAATAGTATTAATAATTTTATTATATTAATAATAATAATAATAACATTGATAAGGATAATAATAATAATGATAATAATATTAATGATGATAATAATAATAACAATAATAATATTAACACTATGAAGAAAAAAACTATTTATGGGCCAATTTTTAGAAACCAAATGAAATGGTTTTTAATTGTGACCAAAATAGTTACCAAATTAAATTTTGATTATTAAATAACTACAAAATATAAATAATGATTGAATTTAGTGACCAATTAAGTCAATATAATTGGTATCTGACATTAACTACCAAGGTTTTAGTGACTTATACTATTAAATTCTAAATTAGTCTCTAACTTAATTAGATACCAATTTAGAATCTAATGGTATAGGTCACTAAAACCTTGGTAGGTAATGTCAGGTACCAATTATTTTGACTTAATTGGTCACTAAATACAATCATTACTTCTAGTTTATAGTTATTTAGCAACCAAAATTTAATTTGGTAACTATTTTGGTCACAATTAGCAACCATTTTATTTGGTCTCTAAATAACTTTTTTCTTGCAGTATAATAAAAATATTAATAATAATATGAATAATATTAATAATAATATCATTAATGCTATTAATAATATTAATAATGATAATATGATTAATAATACTAATAATAATATTTTTTAATATTAATAACAATAGTAATAATGATAATAATAATAATAATGTTAATTAATAATAATAATAATAACAATAATAATATTAACAATTTTAATATGAAAATAATAATGATAATTAATAATAATAAAGGAAATATTTGTATTATAGATGAATTTACATATGAATAAAATCTGAATATAATACCTTGGATACAAATTCATATGTAATGTTGATTTTTTGTAAGTAACTTCGTATATAATGCTGATTTTACATACAGATTTTTATCTGTGTGTAATTTTAATATGTAATTTGTGATTTTTTTAATGATATTTATTTTAGTATATAAAGTTGTCACTTGTAATATATGTCATCATTTTCTACGGATATGTAGAAAAAACAATTAACAACAAAAATAAAAAAATAGGAAAAAAATAAAAAAATGAAAGATTAGAAAACTTATAAAAAAAAATATCTTTGCTTCATTCCAAGAACTTGTAGGTTGATATATATTATAGGTACATGACCTCCTCTTAAAGACATATTATTAAGAATGTCAAAATAATAAAAATTTTATAAAAATAGATTAAATTGAACCTGACTCATTTAATCTATACGTTAAACAAGTTCGAATCAGATTAGAGGTAGACTGACCTCTAACCACATATATATATATATATATATATATATATATATATATATATATATATATATATATATATATATATATATATAATTATAATTATTTATTATTTTTAATTATGTAAGTTGACATTTTTTATTTTTTAGATTAAAATATTATTCAATAGTGACTTAATTTATTTATTTTTTCAATTACATCAGTTAATACTTTGATTTTTAATTATTATCTTTATAACATCATTTTTTAATTTTGGTTAATGTTCACTGAAATAGGTGAACATTCTCCTTTTACTATTATAATCGGTTGAGTTAAGTTAATCAACCTTGATGATATTATAATAAATATATGAAACTAAGTTGGAAAAATAAAATATATTTAAATGAATTAGTACATTTAGCTCACCAATCCGTGATCGATCAAATCTGATTATAAAATTAAAATTTTTAGTTTACTAATTAAAAAATAAAATAAGATTAAGTTGACTCATTTTTAACTCAATTCGTACTAAACTAACCCATATAAGTTGGGTTAACTCACCATAACATTCTCAAAAATATCTCATCATCCTAATTCCTAAATAAATGGGTTGGTTTTCAAATTGATTTCTATATTGTTCTGGTTTCTAGTAGAAATCATAGATGACTTAACAATAATTTTAATGAAATCTCATGGAAGGCTAATATGTTAACAAAGTTTCAACAAACGTCCTTATCATTATTGGAATGAGATTCTCCTTTCCCCTCACCAGCGAACTGAACGTTACAATCACTACAAGAAATGTCGTTTTCTCAGTAGTCAAATTTTGTTGATAAGCTCAAAAATTGGTTCACAATATTGATAATTAAGGATCCATGTTTGTAGGTTTTTTTAATATAATTAACAAAAATTACTGATGGATGGATCCATGTCTGCCAGTATATGTAAATAACGTATGCTGAATTTATTAATGAAATTTTCAGTCAGTAACTTTGCTTTATATTAATTTTTTTTATTTACGTTAGGTTTGATCCAAAACCCCCTTTATTAAATTAGATAACCCATCAATCAAATGTTATCAGCAATCACAAGTTAAAAAAATTAAATATTTGATCCAAATTAATCAAATATTGTCAATGTTCATAATAAGTTTGACTTAAATCATTCAAATATAATGAAATTTAAAATAATATCAAATAATGCTTAAATTTTAATTATATTAAGTTTTAAAAGAAATTAGTTTAAAAAATACATAAATATGGAATAAAGTTATTTCTTATAATAGTGTGACCTAGTGTAAGTATTATAAGTTTGATTATTTCTACTATTTTGAATAATCAGGAGAGTGTTATTGTCATATTGTTGGGTTTATAAGTGTTGAAAAATGCTTTAGCATCAGTTAGTAGGAATTGGATGACTACAATAATAAAATATTGAAATTTGCAACTTAATTGCTCATTATTCTCCCATGTTGAGCAATTTTTCTCCTCGCTTGCATAAAGACTCTATAGGGAAAGTTGAGTAAGAACACAAGATTGTATAACAAAGGTCATTTGAGTAGCAAGAAAAATACATACATAGAGTTAATATTGATTTACTTCTAACTTTTGGTGGGTTACATTCAATTTTCTTTTAGAAAACTCTTCAATACCATGACATAAGCATTCTTATTGATTGAGATAAATTCTTTCCTTCTATTACACAAGAGTTGTTGCAAATAATCATTCAAGAACGATTAATAAACATTAGAAGTGTTAGATCATTTACATGTTTATCATTTATAGAAAGTTTTAATGGTTATCTACGGAAGTATTGTTTAATGATTTAACAAATATAAATGTACAAGTGCATATAGAATAATATCATAATAAGAAATGATTAATTCAATGCTTATTTATAATATTATCACCAACACTCTTAACACAAGGGTTATATAGAATGTACATATTATTTTTATATTAGAATGTTCAAGTTTTGACATTGGAAAAAGTCATTTCCTAAGTTGATTATTGTATTTTGAGTCTAGTGAGGAATTTGATGTATGAGGATATTATTTCCAAATTAATAATCACAAACCAATCGTATGACCCTGATAAGTTTCGCCATCAAATGCTTCAACCTAGCATTGAAACATAATAATCTCCTCCTATGCACGATCAAGAGCATTAGACTCTAATTCACCATAATGTAACCTCAAACCTACCTTATAAAAATTTAGTCTTAAAACCAACACTAATGGAAAATCCATATTTTGCAACAATAAATTACATCGATTTACACTAGTGAAAAATCCATATTTTACAAGAATAAATTATATCGGTTTAAACATACTCATTGTAAATGAAAATACAATATTATTTTCATAAATAAATGTATATATATTACATCTATTCCCATTTCAACAAATATAATATTGTGTTTTTTTTTATTTCGTTTTCTCCCTTGAGTTACACTATTATTCTTTTTTTACTTTTCCTTTTTTTCTTAGAATGATTTTGCGTTATTATTTTTGTTTTCACATTACACATATAACTTTATCATCCTAAACCTAAATCCTAAACATCAAATATAAGAAATATTAAATACTCATCAACAAATCAATATAAAATGAACATTTTGGAATATTGCTCCTATTAATAAAATAAAAATAATGTTTTATTAATGTTCTAAAATATTGTTCTCAAGAAATTTTATTCATAAATTGATCAGTATGCTTGCACATGTGAGTCTAGTAGAAAATTATATATTACTATAAAAAAATGTCAACTTTACGGATAAATATCTATGGACAAGTTTATCATTATCTACCTATCTATATCTGTATGTAATTACTAACAAATTTTTTTTAGTAATATTAATAATAAATATTACTATTTATATAATTATTATAATTAATATTATTATTAATAAAATTATTAGTATTATCGTTAATAATAGTATTATTGTTAATAATAATAATAATATTATTATTATTATTATTATTATTATTATTATTAATAATATTGTAATATCTCATATTTTTCACATAATAGGAACTCTATCGTATAGAGATTCTATGATAAGCCTAAATACAAATCTTCATATATTTATAAAAGTATTCTCTACATGAGATTTAATAAAATTATCTTCATAAATCACAAAATAAAATAAATAAAATTAAATTAAACTTCTCTATCAACTCATTGAGGAGTCGCACTACCAAATCTTCTACTCACATGTAACATAACGATCATCACAGATTTAAAAATAATAAAACAAACATCACAAAAAAAATAAGAGTAAGCTAGAGAGTTTAAAAAAATATATATTTATAAATTAAATTTCTATCTCAACCAAACTACAAATATCAAAATTTCATGATTCATCTCATACATCACATTGTTATTATCACATCCTACAATAACTCATATCATACATATATTGACTCACATGCAAAGACACTTGACTCTCTACTTTTGAAAGACTCGTGCATTGAGTTAGACTCAGTGGCTAGTACCTGCCAGATGACCCTTCCAAGGTGAATCCACAGAGCCTCAAATGAACATAACCTCATTTGACAGAGTAAATCCATATATCTATTTGACAAACTCTTTCAAACGTTTAGTTAAATGGATCTCTTTCAACTCTCACTTCCTAGTACCTTTATCTATGTGATTATAAGGTACCATTAGATTCAGGATACCTCATTCTCGACAAATCCTCAAACAAGGCACATCCTAACAATCTCAACACGGGTTTCTCCTTTTCTGAAGATATTATATGTGTCTCGATCACCATTCCATATAATTCATAACAACTCATTCAATTATAACATCAAAACATGCAAGGATACATCTCACATCAAGACAATAGTTATTTACTAAAGATTCAAACTTCTACTCTTCCTACAAGTTCAATTAATATAAAATCAGTCATTTCATCAAACTATACAAAATTTCATTATCACTATTAAAGAACATTTCAAATTAAAACCACATATTCATTTCATTATTAAGTACTCTAAACTAGGTGTACTACTGTAGCAGAATTTTAAGATTAACTACTTTCCTTACTTATGCAGAGTAGAGATCATCAATGGAGTTTTAAAAACCTAAAATCACGAGCAACGTAACCTACACCAAGAGCTTCTGATCAATGATCAAAGTACACTACTAGAATAACGAACCAATAGACACTATAAAAAAAAAATTACCGACGAGACAAATCTATCGGAAATACTCAAAATTTGTCGGTAAATTTATTGTATATAAATTTACCGACAAATTTCTGAGTCCGTCGGTAATTATCGATGGATTTTTGAGTCCGTCGGTAATTATCGATGAATTTATGAGTTTGTCGGTAATTACCGACGAATTTAGAGTAAATTTGTCAGGAAATCTCTCGATAAATTTAGCGACGGATGATATCCGTAATAAAATCGTCGATACTGATATTTTACCGACGGATAAAATTTTGTCGAGAAAATTCTATCGGTAATTTATTTTTTTCTTGTAGTGAGGGACTCATTCTGATGCCTCAGAAAATACAGGAAAAATACCCATACCAAGAACGAAATTGACCTAAGACTGACTTCGAGAAAGATGAGTTGAAAATTAACTACTATATTCAAAAATCTGACTGGACACTCTTACTCTACTCGACACCAGAAATCTAAAGATGAAATATAATTAAGAATAAAATAAAAATTTTAAATGTGTATCTCCTTTATATATTAATAGTGGATATGCATATGCGCATATATATCTATTTTTTTATTACGATAAAAAATAAAAAAATTATTAAATTTTATAAATAAAAATATATTCATAAAGAATAATTATAAAATAAATAATTTTAATAATTTTATTATATATATATATATTATTATAAATAGTTAATTGAATTTAAAAAAAGTTACAAAATGTAAAGAGTAAAATAATAAATAAATTATATTGATAAGGGTATAATTGGTAATGAAATGTGTATATGGTAAAATAATGAAAACATCTACAAAACAATTATAAAGAGAATTCTTTTTTATTAATAGTTATAGATTATAGATTCTTTTAATTTTAGAATGTGATTAAGGATAAAATACCAATATAAAATGTCTACCCCAAAAGGAAATCTCTTTATATGTTACTAGCATGGACACATGGGTTCTTATACATAATTTTAAATGAAATTTATTTAATTCAGTTTAATTTAAACCTGAACTTAAATTATTGATTAAATTTAAATTTATAATTCATTAACTTAATTGTCTTACTTTGATGATATATTGAACCGTGTGTTGTTTTCATTTATTCTAATGATTTTGGAGTGCTAGTACTTTGAATTTGATAGAGGAATAAAATACTTTGAAGACCGAAAAGCTAATCGTCTCGTTGTTTAAAATTTATTATATGTTTATTTTAGATTCTTGTATTATAGACCAACGCTAACAAATTTTGATGGTTGGACTTGATTAATCAAAGTCTAACTCATTTATTTGGAACAAAATATCTAAGAAATAAGTGAAAATAAAATTAAAAAAATTACAAAATTTGGAAAAGAGGAGCAAATATGAGAAATAGAATTTAAGAATAAAATTTATAATATCTCATAAACAAAATCTAAGGAAAATAATTGAAAAATAAAATCTATAAAATCTCATAAACAAAATTGTAAAATCTAAGAAAAAGAATATTAGAAACAAAAATATAAAATATATCTGAATTGTTTGTAGAGAAAAGAAAGCCTATAAAAAATATAACACACTCTACACTACTAGAGGCTCAAGATCTAGTTACATCATTTTCCTTAGTCTTATTTGTAGTTCTTTTTGTTTTTCCTCCATATGGAAATCTAAATCTTTCTGAATTCTCTTGTGAATTCAAATTGAATTATGATGTTTTATGCAATTTAATTTTGTTCTTCAATTTTTGTAACATATTAGGCTAGATGGTTTGATCTTTTTGAATTATTACTTTCTTTTAAGAATTATTTTGAACGTTTGTTGATAATTTATTTATGATCTTTAATTGTAATTCTTGTTTAGTGTGCTTTATTCTAAAAATATCTTGTTTGCTTAATTCATGAGATACAAGACTAAAATTATCACACACACACATATATATATATATATATATATATATATATATATATATATATATATATATATATATATATACATACACACACACGTACTTAGATGTGGGTGAGGAACTTAATGAACTGATTAATACTTGTTTGATTAATTTGTAAGTTGATTGACATTTATTTGGTTAATTCGCTTCTATTTATAAATGGGATGAATTATATATATGTTAATTGATGAAGGACTCAATCATGAATGAACTCAATAATCAATCTATTCTTTAATTTTTTTTTTACAAAATCTAATATTATCATATTCAATTTTATTTTATTTTGTTTTATCTTATTCTACCTTATTTTGATTTATCATATTTTATTTTATTTTATTCTATTTTTTTACTAATTCATGCTTTTTATTTTGCTGTTTTTGTTTTTATTGTCATTTTTTGTCTTTTGTTTTTTTAATTTTCTTTTTTCTTTTTTTTGTTGTTTATAATTTTATTTCTATTTTAAATTAATGTTTAATTTTTATTTTTTTTGTTTCTACTTTTTATTTTTTCTAATTCTATTTTCATTTTTGGCTTTGTTGTTTCTATTTTTAATTTTTATTTGTTTCTATTTTTTTAATTTATTTGTTTATGATATTTTTTCTTTTTTCTTTTTATTTCTATTGTTGTTTCTAGTTGTGCTAACATAATAACATACATCGCATTTCTTCTTTAGTAAGTGATTTTCATTAAGATTGTGTTTGCATTTTTTTGAATTTTTTTATGGCTTTTAATTATGGATATGGATTTAGCTGTTTCTAATTGTGCAAACAGAACAACATACATCACATCTCTTCTTTAGTAAGTGATTTTCATTAAGATTGTGTTTGCATTTTTTTGATTTTTTTTTATGGTTTTTAATTATGGATATGGATTTAGCTGCTTTGGTTAATCAATTTTTTCATATATGTTATTCTTCACTTGAACACAAGGTAGTTAAAATCGAGATTTTAATCATAAAATCGTAAGATTGTGGGATCGTATATATTATTTGCTATTCAAATTTCACACAAGATCATGAAATAGTAAGATTTTAAGGATCTTTGAATAAGATCGGAAAAATGTGTGATCATGATACTTGTGATCTTCTTAGGTGAATATATTCAGTTTAAACCTAGTTTTAATTAAAAATTGATTGATGCAATTAAATTTTTACCTTGCTATATGTGTTGTGTTGGGTGAGTTGATTTGAGTTTCGTGAAAAACGGTTTGGGCTATGAAGGGAGTTTGAGGGTTTTATGTGAAAAATAAATTGAGCCTATTAGAGGTGCATGGAAGGCCCGCTGGACGAGTGTACTTGTGGTTTATTTGGGCCACCATGGTGGGGCTCATTTTCATCAGTGGGAAAAGGAAGATTCTAGATTGTGGTAGAATGGGAGAGGTTGTTTACAACTAGCTTTTGGATTAAATTGGTAGGAGCAGGTGGGGTTTAATTTGTTGTTGTGGCATTTGAATTAAATTGGTAGGTGCATGTGGGGTAAGTGGGGTAGGTAGAGTTTTAAAGTGTTATTGTGGCATTTGAATTAAATTGGCACGTGGGGTAGGTGAGGTTTGAAATTGGGGTGGTGGAATGTGAGTCGTTGGCAAGGTAGTTAAAATCGAGATTTTAAGTAGGATCGTGGAGGGTTCATAAAATCGTAAATCGTGAAATCGTAACACGAATCGTATATTTTACTTTTTTTAAATATATATATATATATATATATATATAATAATATTTTTTGTAAAAAAATAAATAAATAAGGGAAATTAAAAAAAGTATTTGAGGGATGATTCAACCTTGATACAAAACTATTTAAGTTTATATAATCACATTTTTTTCTATTTTACTTAATGTATTACATGAAAAGTAATTAAAAAGATTAATTGGTGTATTGGATATATTATGGAGGAGTAATAATAATGTAAAATCTATGTAAAAACATCTAATGCCTAAATGAGATCCAAATTAAAGTCACCAACCCTATAAACACAAACTAAATATACACGTATAACTAATCAATTTATTTGTTAGTACTTCATCAAACTTAAGTCTACAAAATCAACTACTTTGACAATACTTAATAAAACTTAAGTTCATCTAATATAAATCACTCACATTAAAATGAAAATTAAAAGAATATGATTAGTTTTATCTCCTTCATGAAGCACATTAATGAGAACATTCTCCTCCTCTAAGTTGGGATGACAAGAACATCATCATCTTCTACACCTCCTTGGATTGACCTTCAACCAAGTGTTCATCATCTCCATTTGAATTAAGAGTATCATTTAAATCTATATTGCCCAAGTGTGTGAGTTGTGGAGTGTGATTTTTTTTTTTCTGGTTAATAAGGAGAAGTCCAAGAAAATCTTGTTAGTGTATGCTCTAATGACTTTGGATATGTGAATGTGACCGATGTTTTAGAATTAAGAGATGGTTAAAATGCCTTAATTAAATTAATTTAGTTTTATTTTAATTAAAATTGAAATAGAATCCAAACATGAAGAAAGAGTGAACATAGATTCTTCATTTATCTTAATTAAATTAATTTAGTTTTATTTTAATTAGATTTGAAATAAAACGCAATCAAGCAATAAGAAGGAGAAGTAAACTCCAGAGACTCTTCATTTGCCTTAATTAAATTAATTTAATTTAATTTTAATTGAATTTGAAATGAGATCTAATCAAGAGATGTGAACGTGCAAAACAATAGTGCAACACAACATAAGAGACTCTTCATTTGAAATGAGACAGGACTCTTCATTTGAAGAGAGAGACTCTTCATTTGAAATGAGATAAAACTCTTCATTTGAAGAGGGGTGCGGTGCAGAGAAGCTAAAAAGACTTTTTATTTGAAATGGGGTTGGAATGAGGAGTAAAGGTGAAAAGACTCTTTATTTTTTGTTTAAATTTTAATTGCATTGCATTAATTTTAATTGGGTGGTGTTGTTTTAATTGGGTGGTGTTAGGTGACAACACGTATCACAATGTTAGAAATTAATTGCATTAATTTTAAATAAAATTATATTTAAGAAGATGAACCGTTTGATACACGTAAAAAAATTGCAATTACACATTTTTTACGATTTTGTTCGACGATCCGTACGATTTGATTTTGCTGTACAACGATCTTGTGTGAAATTTGAATCGCACAGTATGTAAAATGTAAAATCTTACAATTTTACGAGTAAACTCTCGATTTTAACTACCATGGCCATTGGAGGAAAAACGTGTCAACAGATGAGGTAATATTGTGTGTTAGATGAATTTGTATTAAATATGGGTTGTGAACTAGAGTAAGGGAGAGTTACTTCAGAACTTGGGAAGAGTGTGGGGAGTGGGTGGGAAAAAGACGCAGGGGCTTGGGGCTTGTTATTGAGGGTAGTAGAACGTTGGGGTTGGTGTTTGGCCATTGTAGGGTTTTAGTAGAGAAATGTGGAAAACAGGGTGAATACGGGACTATGGTGCGAGGATAAGTTTGCAGGTGACTTTGCTGATACGACGTTTGACGGGGTAAGGGCCATAGAATCTGCGTGAGAGCTTGTGATGAGCCTTGGATGTGAGGGATGTTTGACGATATGCATGCCGACAGAGAAGGACTCAATCATGTTAGTTGAAGTTGTAGTGGCGTCGAGATCGGTTTGTTGTCTGGACCATGTGTTGCTGAGTTTTTTGTAGTGTGGCCTTCTACTAGTGGAGCATTTAGGTACGTTCCTGTAATGTTGTGTCAAGATTGGGCTCCGTAAACGTTCTTGGAACGTTGTCCGATATCGTGGGGGGAGGTCGTCTGTACAGAGCTTGAATGATACAACGACTTGTACCAAAACTCAACAAGATGCACGCATCGGTACCATGTTCTGGTATTGTCATTGGCGAAGCATCTGAGGTAAGCTTCTAAACTTCGATTGATGACTTCGGTTTGACCATTAATTTGTGGATGGTATGCTGTGATGAATTTCAGTTTTGTGTCTTGTAGGTGAAAAATGTTTCTTCCAGAAATGACTTAGAAATAAGGGGTCTCGACCATAAATGATAGACTTAAGAACTCCGTGTAACCTCCAAATCTCAACATAAAAATGGTTACCTAAATTATAGGCGGTGAAGGTTGTGAGGAGGGCAATGAAGTGGGTTGATTTGGATAATCTATCACGGACTACCAAGATGACGGTGTGACCATAAGATGAAGGTAAGTGTGTTATAAAATTAATGGTTAGTTTATCTCAGGGTTTGGTTGGTGTTGGTATGGGTTGGAGTAAACTGAAAGGCTTTTGAGTGATGGGCTTGCTTTGTTAACAGGGGAGGCATTCTTGAATGTATTTTTTGGTGTCACAATACATGTCAGGCCAGAAGAAGGATGCAGCAAGTTAAGCCATGGTGGCCTTAAGTCCAGAGTGACCTGTTATGGGAGTGCCATGAAATTCTTGTAAAATGGTGGGATGGGAATTTTCAATGGAGGGCAAAAAGAGTCATTGGCCATGGTATAACAAACCCAATTGGAATTTTTGTGTTGGGTAAGGAAATGAACTTCTGTACCTCTTGTTCACCTCTTTTTGACTTGCAATATTTTTTCAATTGCATGCAAATATCAGGACCTGGAGAAGAAATTGCTAAGAAGGAGTTTGGGGTGGGCGAGAAAGGAAATTTGTAGCTTGGTTGTGGTTGTCGGGTTGGTAGATGATGTCAAAACTATAACCAAGCAGTTTGGTGGCTCGTTTTTGTTGCTCTGGTGTATGACACACATTGGTAGGTAATCTCTTAAGACTTTGTTGGTCTGATATCATCTTGAAATGTGTCCCAAATAAGTAATGACGCCATTTTTTAACTGCTTCTGTAATTGTTAGCATTTCTCTGGCATAAACTTAGCTACTTTGTTTTGTGGAATAGAGCTTTATGCTAAAGAAAGCAAGTAGGTGACCCTCTTGTGATAACACTACCCAATGTTGGAAGCATCTGTTTCAACAACAAATGGAATGGAGAAATTTGGAAGATGCAGCACTGGAGTTGTGGTTAATATTTGTTTTAATTGTAAAAAGGCCTCTTGAGCCTCTGTAGACTATGTAAATTTTGTTAATTTGAGTAAATATGTGAGTGGAGAGGCAAGAGTGGTATACCCGCGAATAAACCTTCGATAGAATCCCGTGATACCTAAAAACGCACGTAGGGTGGTAAATGATGTTGGGCTAGGCCAAAGTAGAATGGCCTGAACTTTTTCTGGATTAAGGGAGACAGTGCTTGCTTGAATGAGATGGCCTAGGTACGCAACTGTATTGGTGGCAAAAATGCATTTGGATTCTTTAACAAAGAATCTGTGAGCGTCGAATAATTGAAGAATAATGGTAAGATGTTGGATATGTTCTGGCATAGATCTCCTGTAGATTAGGATATCGTAAAAAAAAAAAAAACTATGACAAAGTGGCGTAAGTGAGGTCTGAATAGATCATTCAGTGCCGCTTGAAAGGTAGAAGGAGCATTAGCAAGATGAAATGACATAACTAAAAACTCATAGTGGCCATCATATTTCTAAAAGTTGTTCTATGACAATCACTTGGGGCTACCATTATCTGGTGGTACCCTGATTGTAGATCTAACTTTGTTAAAACTTTGGCTGCAGTTAATTCATCTAATAGATCATCAATGACGGGGATAGGGAAACGATCCTAGACTGTGATAACATTGAGGCCTCTATAATCTACACAAAAATGTCATTTGCCATATTGTTTTTTTTATTAAAATGACAGGGGAAGAGAATGGACTAGTGCTTGGACAGATAATACCTTCGGCTAACATTACTTGGATGAGGGAGGTCATGGTGTGTTTATAGGCATGTGGGTAGCGGTAGAGTTTAATATTGACTGGAGTAGATTGGGAAGAAAGGAAATATGATGATTATGAGGTCGATGAGGGGGTAATCCATGAGGAAGGGAAAAACATTTTTACGTGTGTAGATATTGACTGGAGTAGATTGGGAAGAAGGGAAATATGATGATTATGAGGTCGATGAGGGGGTATCCATGAGGAAGGGGAAAACATTTCTATGTGTGTAGAAGTGTAGAAATGCCTGAGTTGTGGGGTGGGTTTGTTGTAAGTTTTGGGGTTGAGACTTGGTTAACAGTGAGGAGATGGAGAGAGGTTATGACATCAGTGTGTAAATAATGGCAAAGATGGGTGAATGAAGCTTGACTGTATAAAAGTTTGGTGGAACCATGTAGAGCGATTTGGGAACCATTGTGTGAAAAAGAGAGTTGTGGAGTAGAAAAATCAATCTGTAAGGGCCTCAATGAGCGTAACCAATCCATACCGATGACCACATCAGCACCCTCAATTGGAAGTAGGTAGAATGAAATGGTGCATGCATGGGTTTGTATTGAGACTGACACATTAGGACAAAGTGAAGAACATTGAATGCTTTCCCCATTTCCATCCATAACGAAAAAAGGTGTGATGAGAATGGTGCAAAGTGTGAGGTGAAGGGCTAAACGAGATTGTAGTATGTTATAAGAACTGCCTGTGCTATTAAGATAGTAACAGGGAGGTGAGATACAAAGGTTTTCAAATACCTTTTGATAGTCGGTGTTTGTGCCGTTTTGATGCAACTTAAATAACTCGGCTTGATGGTTGGCGTATGTAGAAGGGCCGAAATGGATTTCAAGTGCTCGACTAAAAGAAACTCAATCACTGAGTTGATGGTTCTGATACATCCACTTGAACCAACTGAGGGCATCACCTCACATATAAAAAGCAACCATGTGTAAACGAGAGTCGAAAGGGCTGTTATAAAATTGAAAAAAATTGATCAGCCTGAAATAGCCAATCTAATGGGTCATGCCATAAAAGAAAAGTTGGATCTTGGATGGACGTATAGTGGGAAAAACGGGAAGAGGAGTGTAAAAGGGAAGAATGGTTATGCTGGTGGAGGTAGTAAAAAGAGGTTGAAAATAATTGAAAACTAGTGGTGGAATGGAGCATGTGACATTAAAGGAGATGGGATGAGTATGAGGAATGGAATCAATAATGGATGTAGTAATGGTAGTTTGAGAAGAGAAAATAGTTAATGGGTTAGTGAGGGTATAGGTGAGTGTGTCTTGTTAAGATTCTAGTGTTGCTTGCCAGGTTTCCAAGGCTTGTTGAAGAGCTAGGTAGCGGCCTTCGTGATGTTCTTGGGTGGTATGGAGCTTGGTTTGTAGATTGGCTAATTTTTCTAGAATGGATTGGAGGGCGTCATTTATTTCTTTGCTTGGTTTAGTAGGCATGGAGATAGATCAATGAAAGCACCAAATTGATACATTGAGATCACCAAATTGATACATTGAGATGAGGAGAAGGGAAGGAGCATAAACAAAGGGGTCACTAACAAAAAAAGGAAAAAACTACAACTTGTATTCTCCGTCTTTTCTTTTTACAAGATGGTTCTTACAAAAGCTCTTAGATCATTTGTCACCTAGTCCCTGTAGACTAGTCACTACAGTAAACGAAAATATTGCTACTAACAAATTCTAACAGAACATATTCTCCAAATCAAAGACATAGGACAACTCATCCTTTAGATGAAATCTTTAAATCTTGCAGGCTTTGATATTTTTTTGATGGGTCTTGGTCCTCTGGCCCTGCTATCATGATCCGATTAGCAATTCGACTAAGCCTATCTACAAGAATTTTATAAATTAACTTTGAACCCAGAGTTAGTGATAGCTATAGGGTGAAAGTCTTTCAGATTCTAAGCACCATGCACTTTAGTTATTAAGGAGATAACACTAGAGTTTAGTTCACAGGAGGCAAAATCCAATTTTGAGAAAAAAAAAAAAAATTGCTTAATAGCCTTGCAACCATCATTATCAACCAGCTCCCAATAATTCTGATAAAAAAATCAGCCAAATCCATCAGGAGCAGGAGTGCTATCGATTTAAGATTGAAAACCGCGTTCCTGATCTCATGATTAGAGGGGCAACACTAGGAATTTCATTTTCGGGTACAAATCCACAAAACTATGCATATTATTCATATTATGGTCATTGGCAGCAACAAAAAGACTAGCATAACAATTTAGAATATGTGATTCAATATGCTGCTTTTCATCCATAATAATATCATCATCTACCAACCTAGAAATAGAATGATAAATCTGTCATAGTTCTAATAACAACAGCGTGGAAGAATTTAGTACCTCTATCTCCATCATTGTACCAGTCAAGACATGCTTTTTCCTGCCAGAACTTGGCTTGCCTGTCAAGAGCTACATAGTCAGTGGAGCCAAGAATCATAACATTCACTCCAGACTTACCAAGGCACCAAAGAGAAGGAGATCCTTGAGTATTGTTCGAAGCATCATACCCCAAAGAAGAGTATAGGGGGCCAGGGACCTAATCAAACTTCATCATAGGCTCCCCCAAAAAGATAACAAAAGGTTTATGAAAGACAATGAAATTTCCCAACATAGCTTGAGATTTCTTATTCCAACACTCCTAATTTCCAAAATGCACTTAAAATCCATAGATATAGTTCAGAATGTGCATTTTGACAGATTTATAAGCAGCAATATTCAAACCAGAACTCGAGAAAGACAGCTAAACAATTCCATCCAGCAATCTAGCAAATAAAAGCACTTCAGGATTGTTTGCAACGTTCTTAATCAAAGAATTCAGCACCGAACAACCCTGCTTAAAAAAAATGAAATAGTTTTCCGAATAGGAAAAAGTAAAGGAAAAAATCCAGCAACCAACATGTTTTTACCCTGCAACAACACAACAGGATATATGGAAAGCAAAAAATACAAAAACTACCATATGTTAATCATACTAAATCTAATACCAACTGCAAAAATTATGTGCTCATATTTAAAACAGGAGGAGGTTTCTTAGAAGATTGTTCCTGAGAAATTCTTTACAAGAGTTGGAAGCTGCTCCAATTTATTATCCTTTATTCCAGATTTATTCAGACATGTATCAGCCAAAGAAATCTCTTGATTCAATTCAGAATTTGATTATCCAACTCTAGACCAAAAAAAAACCAAGGTTTTGGTTAACAACCCATTTTCAGCCAAGCTTATAATGGTTCCAAAGCTGGCATATCTGCCAAATCATCAGAATGTTCAACAGCAGCTACTGCAACTTTGAGATAACATCTAAAATTGTATAATTTATGTTTTGGTATATAAAACAGAAAATCAAAAGTTAAACATTTCAGTGGTTTGTTTTCTAATTTGATATTATTTAGAAAAGTAGTAATTCTTAACTTTTTACGAGTTTTTAAATTTGAATCAATACCATCATCAACCTTTGTTTTCGCAGGTTGTGCACTTTTTTTTTTTTTTTTTGCA